>Ga0256843_1001048_pt1 | contig 22495 bp, 22 predicted proteins | sample AlvinellametaG_FD_191572 | JGI IMG/M metagenome (GOLD analysis project Ga0256843, IMG submission 191572) | Pompeii worm associated microbial communities from hydrothermal vent at the East Pacific Rise, Pacific Ocean - Alvinella | ecosystem: Host-associated > Annelida > Integument > Unclassified ... | reverse complement strand
TCTCATCTTTGTTTGCAACCTCAGCAAAATCTCTAATTCGTCTAAGCAGTCTAAGAGCTAGTCTAGGGGTTCCTCTACTTCTCTTTGCTATCTCTAAAGATGCGTCAGGTTTAGTTACTTTATTTAATTTGATAGATGCTTGTCTGATTATCTCACTCAACTCATCAGGAGTATAAAACTGCATACGAAAATGCATACCAAATCTCTCACGAAGAGGATGAGACAACATCCCAGCACGAGTTGTAGCACCTATTAGAGTAAATCTAGGTAAATCAATCTTGACAGTTTGAGCAGCAGGTCCTGAGCCTATAATAATATCAAGCCTAAAATCCTCCATAGCAGAGTAGAGTATCTCCTCAATAGCAGGAGACATTCTATGTATCTCATCTATAAATAGTATATCACCCTCTTCTATATTGGTAAGTATCGCTGCTAAATCACCTGATTTTTCTATCATAGGGGCCGCTGTAGTTTTAATCTGTGCATTCATCTCTATAGATATCAGGTTTGCAATAGTGGTTTTACCAAGACCTGGTGGTCCAAAAAAGAGTATATGGTCTAGTGCTTCACCTCTTCTTTTACTAGCTTCTATAAATACTTTTAGATTTTTTTTTATCTGCTCTTGACCTATATACTCATCCCAAGATGATGGACGCAGAGTTATCTCTTCGATAGCTTCATTGTTAAATTTTTCTATATTTACTATTCTATCATCCATCTAGTATGTAAACTCCTTGCTAGGAAACTCTCTATTTTTAACATCTTTGATATACTTATCCAATCCATCTCTAATCATCTTTGCACCATTAGCATATTGCTTTACAAACTTTGGTTTAAAATCTTCAAAAAATCCAAACATATCAGACCAGACTAGAACCTGTCCATCGGTATAAACCCCTGCACCAATTCCAATAGTAGGTATAGATATAGATTTAGTTATCATCTTTGCTACATCCTCTTTGACTCCCTCTATAACTATAGCAAATGCACCAGCCTCTTCTAGGGCTTTTGCATCTTCGAGGAGTTTTTCTATATCTTCTTGATTTTTGCCTCTAATTTTATATCCACCATCACTTCTAAGAAACTGAGGCATAAGCCCAATATGCCCCAAAACAGCTATAGAGTTAGAGGTGAGTGCTTTTACAATATTAGCTCTCTCTTTTCCACCTTCTATTTTAACAGCCTGAGCATTTGTCTCTTGATAAGCTCTTGAAGCATTTTTAATCGCATCTATTTCATTGGTATAGGTTCCAAATGGCATATCCAAAACAATAAGTGGCAAAGATGCCCCATTACATACAGCTTTTGTATGATAAATCATCTGCTCCATAGTAGCTGATAGCGTATCCTCTTTACCAAAAAAGCTCATATTGAGACTATCTCCTACTAAAATCATCTCGACATGTTCATTAAAAATTTTCGCAAATAGTGCATCATAGGCTGTTACCATAGTAATAGGCTCAACCCCTTTCATCTTTGCAATGGTTGTTAGTGTAATTTTTTTTGCAACTTTTTCAGTATGAATGCTCATTATTTTGTACCTTTATTAAAAAAATGTATAATACCAATAATATTTTATAAAAGAGTTTATATTGAAAAATTTAGTTGCATATATTACCACAGATTACCCATCGTTAGAATTTACAGTTGATATGGCATTAGCCCTAAAAGAGGCTGGAGTTGATACTCTTGAACTTGGTATTCCATTTTCTGACCCTGTAGCAGATGGTCCCGTTATAGAAAAAGCCAATCTAAAAGCACTGCAAAATGGATTTAAGCTTCAACATCTATTTGATGCCTCAAAAGAGATAGCACCTCATATTGATACACTATGGATGGGGTATTTTAATCCATTTTACCATAAAGGGATAGAAAATTTTATCTCTGAGGCTAAAAGTAGTGGAGTCAATGGTTTTATTATCCCCGATTTACCTTTTGAGGAGGCACAACCATACAAACCTATCATCGAAAAAGCTGGACTAAGTCTAATAGATTTCATAGCCCCAACAGATAGCAAAGAGAGAATAAAAGAGATAGTCACAAACTCAAAAAAGTTTATCTATCTAGTAGCATACGCAGGAATTACGGGAGCTGGACATAGTGAAGATTTACAATCTATTATTGCTAATATAAAAGAGTTTACCACTACTCCTATATATGTAGGTTTTGGAGTAGATGAGAAAACAGCAAAAGAGAAAGCAAAAGGTGTAGATGGTGTTATAGTAGGTTCTGCATTTATCAAAGTACTTTTGGATGAGCATTTAAACAATACCCAAAAAATTACCAAGATTTCAGCACTTGCTAGAGAAATAAAAGATAAAATAAACCAATAGACAGCTTTTTTACTGTATTATATAAAATATATATTAAAAATTAAAACTAAAGGAAAAACATGAGAAACCCAACAGCTTTAGAAGATTTAAGTACAAAAATATCACTGTTAGTTGAAAAGTATAATAGAGTCAAAGATGAAAATATTATGCTTTCAGAGGAGTTAGCTGAGATTAAAAAAACAGTAGAAGAACAAAACCAAGAGATTTTAAGACTCCAAGAAGAGGAGGAATTAAGAATGATGGAAATAGAGGATATAACTCAAAAAATAATGAAGCTATTAAACTAAACTTGACATAAACAGCAATTTTTGATAGAATAATAAATTAGAGAGATTTTTCTCTCTTTTTCCCTTATTATGGGGGCGACTTGGTTTCGACTGGAATAGTCGGGGCTATGTGCATGTCGGACTGAGCAATTCCGTTACACGGCTCACAGCGAATAAACGCAAACAATACAGATTACCGTCCAGCTTACGCAGTAGCGTAAGTTTAACAAACTTTGGACTGCCCTACTAGTGAGTGTCATCTTAGCTAGGTTTTGGGTATCACAATCTGATGACTATATCTGTTAGAAGCCATGCTAACAGACGAATTTATGGCTGGTCTTGTATAGCTTTGGGTGTTGAGCGAAGCAAGACGAGAATAATCAGCACCGACTAAGCATGTAGAGTCATAGTTCTAGCTATTTTAGGACTGGGGTTCAATTCCCCACGCCTCCACCAAACTTTCATTTGAACATACTTAAAATTTTTATATAAGCTACTCGACATTATTATACTTACGATAAAATACCAAAATATAAATTTTCAATAAAAAATGGAACAACATGAATAACCTCATAGAAAAAGGTATAAAAAAGGGACTAATCAGTTTCGATACAACAAAAAAATATATTACTTACATTCATCAAAATAAAAAACGCAACTATAATAATCCTGAAGAGAAAGTACAAGCAGAGGCTTTTTTACAACTTATCTTTGATTATGGGTATCCTGTTGAGCATATAGAACAGTTTGTTTCTGTCACAATGGGGTCATCTACTAGAGAGGCTGATATTGTAGTCTACAATGATGAAGAGCATACTCAGCCACATATTGTAGTAGAGTGTAAACATTCTGATGTCTCTGACCAAGAGTTTAACCAAGCGATAGAACAAGCAGGAAGTTATGCCTATGCTCTTTCAGGAACGATTAAATACCTATGGGTTACATCAGGTATCAAAAATGAAAGTTTTCTGATAGATAAGGATAGCAGTATAAAGCAAACCATACCTGTTATTCCTCGATATGGAATTATCGAAATTCAAAAGTACAAATTTGCCAAAGGTGGACTTATTGAAGGAGAAGAAGTAGGAGCTGATGAGGTTAAAGGCTCTTTCTTTGAACTAAAAACAGTAGAGGAAGATGAACTTACAAGACGCTTCAAACAAGCTCACAATGCACTTTGGGCAGGTGGAGAGTTAAATCCAAGTGAAGCTTTTGATGAATTGGATAAACTAATATTTTGTAAGATATGGGATGAACGAAAACCTCGTAGAAAAGGAGAACCTTATCATTTTCAACTCTTTCTTGAAGAGATACCTCAAAAAGCCACCGAAGATGAAAAAAAGGCAATAGAAAAAAAAATATCTATGGCTCTATATAAAAGAGTCATGGCACTCTATGCAGAGGGAAAAAGTAAAGACCCTGAGGTATTCAAAGATGATATTCGATTAAATCATGAAAAAGTGAAGACAGTAGTCCACTACCTAGAGGATATAAATCTGGGAGAGACAGATTTAGATAGTAAAGGTAAAGCCTTTGAAACATTTATGGGGTCATACTTTCGTGGAGATTTTGGGCAATTCTTTACTCCTAGAAATATTGTTAAATTTATTGTTAGTGTTCTTCCTATTACACATGAATCAAAAGTATTAGATAGCTCTTGTGGTAGTGGTGGTTTTTTGCTCTATGCTCTTGATAAAGTAAGAAAAGAGGCTGATGAATTTTATCCTGATTATACAACCAACCCTCGACAAAGCAGAGAACATTTTAGACATTGGCATGATTTTGCAGAAAAACAGCTCTTTGGTATAGAGATTAATGAACAGATAGCACGAACAGCCAAGATGAATATGATAATTCATGATGATGGTCATACCAATGTCATTGCTAGTGATGGGCTACTTAAAAGCGAAGCAATCATAGCAAAAAGTGGAAATGATGGATTTACCTATAATAGTTTTGATTATATTATTACCAATCCCCCTTTTGGTTCAAGTATTAAACAGACAGAAAAGGCATATTTACATCAATACAACTTAGGAAATAGAGATGTAAGTTGGCTAGATATAGGTAACAGTGCCGTTAAGGGAAGAGCAACCCAAAGTACAGAAGTACTGTTTATAGAGCAAGATTACAATTTTTTAAAAGAGGGTGGATTTTTAGCAATCGTACTACCTGATGGGGTTTTGACCAATAGTTCAATGCAATATGTACGAGACAATATAGAGAAGTGGTTTAGAATAGTAGCTGTAGTTTCAATGCCTCAAACAGCTTTTGCACATACAGGTGCAGGGGTTAAAAGTTCAGTATTGTTTCTAAGAAAATGGAGCAATGCAACACATGAAGAGATAAAAGCCAAAGAGGAAGAGCTTCAAAAAATTATCAAAGCTAAAAATAACTACGAAGCCACGATAAAAAAATGGAATAACGAGAAAAAGAAAACCATAAAATCTCATGATGGATTTGAGAATACAACAGGGGAAACAGAAAAGAAAAAAATAGAAAAAACAGACGAATTTAAAGCATGGAAAAAAACTATAAATGAAGCATTTACCGAAAGGGTCAATAGCTTTAAAGAGGAGCTAGAGGAGCAGTATCTACAAGCTAAAAAAGATGCAATGAGAGACTACCCTATATTTATGGCAATTGCCGAAGATATTGGATTTGATGCAACAGGACGACCAACAGGAAATAATGAGCTTGAAACTATTTCAGAGAAATTGTCAGAGTTTATTTCTCATATAATTGAAACGGAAGAGATATGAGTAAAGTAAACGATAAACTATTTTATATCAACCTTTCAGAATTAGAGAATAGACTTGACCCTCTCTTTTATGTAGCTATAAAAAAAATAAAAAAAGAGATAGTCGATAGAGCAAAATATAAATGTGTAGATTTAATTAAAGCTTGTTCTATTCATCGTGGTCGCTTTGGACATAGACCAAGAAATGACCCACGATTTTATGGAGGAGAGTATCCTTTTATTCAAACAGGAGATATTGTTAAAGCATCAGAAAATAATGACTCTATTCAATTCACACAAACATTAAATGAATTGGGTTTAGGTACAAGTAAACTTTTTTATCCTCCAAAGTTACTTTTTACAATCGCCGCGAATATAGGAGATACAGCACTATTGGATTATCCTAGTTGCTTTCCTGATAGTATTGTGGCTTTGATTCCACATGATGATAATATATCATTGGAGTACCTAAATATATATCTAAAACATATTAAACCCTATATAGAGGCATTAGCTCCTTATTCAGCACAAAAGAATCTCAACAATCAGCAACTAGCTCAAATTCCATTAATTATTCCTCCTATGACAGTTCAAGAAGAAATTGTTTCTATCATGAATGAGGTCTATAGAGAGAAACAACAAAAAGAAGCAGAAGCCGAAACACTTCTTAAAAGTATTGATGATTATTTATTGATTGAATTGGGGATTGAATTAGCTGAATATGATGATAGTTTAGAGAGTCGAATTTTTATAGTCAGTTCAAATAATATTATTCATAATAGAATTGACCCATTTTATTATAAATTTTGTATTAACTTAATGAAGAGTTTTAAATTTAAAGAATTAAATATTGATGATATAGCATTTGTTCAAAAGGGACAAAGTATTACCAGCAATAATATTGTTAATGGAAAATATCCTGTAATAGGAGGAGGTAAAATCAGTCCTTATAATCATAATTTATATAATTATAATGGAAATATCATAACAATAAGTGCATCAGGTGCCTATTCTGGTTATGTATGGTATCATAACTATCCTATATTCGCTTCTGATTGTAGTGTAGTTCAATCAAAAGATGAACAAAGTATTTCTACAAAATTTTTATTTGAAGTTTTAAAATTGAAACAAAAAGAACTATACAATCTACAACAAGGTTCAGGACAACCTCATGTTTATCCTAGCGATATAAAAAAGATTAAAATACCTATCCCTCCAATTGAAAAACAAAATGAGATAACTCAAAAAATTCAATTAATACGAAACAAAGCCAAACAATTACAAGAAGAGGTTAAAGAGGTGTTAGAGAGTGCAAAAACAGAAGTGGAAGCTATGATATTGAAGAAAAAATGATATTTCATCAACTAAATAATCCTTTTTTAGTAGCAATAGATAGTTTTGTCTTAAATAACATTCACAAGCAGTTATAAATTGTATTGAGAACAGCCCTATAAATATTAGTATTGATTTTATAGAAATCAAAATATAAAAGCTTTATCCCACTTTAATATCATCCATTGTATTGTATTCAAATACATCAAAATGAGTTAATCAAATGGTAGAAGTAAACCAAAATACCTACATACTTTTTTATAGTTTAATACAAAGCTTTATATATATACCAAAGTTCTGTAGCTATTATAATATAACCCAATAGATATAATAAATTATTATAATAAATAGATTTCTTTTTGATATTTTCTTCATGAATTTTTTCTTCTTTATGATGATGACTAGGTAAAGCTCCTGCTCTTTCTAATGCTTGATGTATTACCATCTCCTCCTCTATATGAGCTTCCTCCTTTTCGATGGCAACTCTATTTTTCATATAGATACTCTCACTCCTTTTTAAAATAGATATTATAACTATCAATGATAATCCAAATAAAGTAAGCATTAAATATAACATTAAAAATCCTTTTTCAATATTATATCATAAAAATATCTATCTACTTTGATTTCTTTAAACTCAGATTTAAATCTTCCACAATAATAGTTTAAATTAAATTCAGTACCATATCAACAATATAAAAAAAGGGAAATTAGATGAGAAAACTATATTTACTAATAATCATGACCTGTGGAACCATATACGCCAATAGCTGTTTAGAGTGCCATAAAGGCATAGAGCATATCAGAGACCCAAAATCCAAAATGATGAGTGAGATTTTAGATATTGCATCTAAAGCAGGTGCAAAAGGCAATGATTGTATAGTCTGTCATGGTGGAAATCCAAATGAAGAGGATAAAACCAAAGCTCATAGTGGAACTCTAAAATACTTCTTAGACCACAAAGGACCAAAAGATTTCTACCCATCTCCAACAAGCCAATGGATAAATATAAACACTTGTGGTATGTGTCATATAGAACAAGTTAAGGCTCAATGGAGTTCTCTTATGAATACAGAAGCTGGTAAAATTCATGGTGCTTTATGGGGATTTGGAGCAAAAGAGGGGTATCAGCACTATATGTCAAACTATGACCTAAATAATACTCATAAAAGATTAGGAACTAAAACCTATCAAGAGTATATGAAAGAGCTATCAAAAAAAGAGCCTCAAGCCTTTCCAAAACATATGCAAACCATACCAAAAGCACCAACTGCTGATGAAATTGAAAAAGACCCATCATTAGCAGTCTATACCTATCTGCGTCAAGAGTGTCTAAGATGTCATACAGGTGGAAAAGGTAGAAGCAGAAGAGGAGACTATAGAGGAATGGGGTGTGCTAGTTGTCATATACCATACTCCAATGAAGGGTTTTATGAGGGAAATGATAGCTCAATCCCTCATAACCAAAGAGGACATCTACTATCTCATCAAATCCAATCTTCTCGAAAAGTAAATGTCAAAATTCACGATATAAACTACTCTGGAATTCCTGTTGAGACATGTACCACTTGTCATAATCGAGGCAAGAGAATAGGAGTATCTTATCAAGGACTTATGGAGACTGAATACAAGTCAACTTTTGATAATGAGGGAAACCCTCAACCAAAACTACACACCAAAAGGTATCTACACCTAACAGAAGATATTCACTACTCAAAAGGTATGCTATGTCAAGATTGTCATACATCTAATGATATGCACGGAGATGGCTTTATGGTTGGGGCAAATTTGGGTGCTGTGGAGATTGAGTGTCAAGATTGTCATGGAACTACTCAAAAGTACCCTTGGGAGTTACCTTTGGGCTACTCTGATGAGTTTAGTATGCAAGAGAAAAAGGGAAAAGCTAGAGGAGTTACTAAAAATCTAGCCGATTATCTCAAAAAAGGTGCTATACCAAAAGATATAGGAGATGGATTTCTGCTCTCAGCTAGAGGAAACCCTCTAACCAAAGCTACAAAACATGGCAACAAAATTACTATACATCTCTCATCAGGAAAAGATATAGAACTAACTCCACTAAAAGCCCTAAAACAACAAGAGAAGCTATCCAAAAAAGCACTAATAGCAATGGATAAAATAGAAGCTCACAACTCAAAACTAGAGTGCTATACATGTCACGCCACTTGGGCTCCTCAATGTTATGGTTGTCATGTCAAAATTGACTACTCCAAAGGAAAACAGAACCCTGACTATCTAAAAGCCTCTAAGTTTCATGATAGACATGGAAATACAGGAGAGAAAAATCTAAAATATTTTTTAGTAGATGGAAAAGTAACAGAGACTAGAAGCTATCTTCGATGGGAAAATCCTGCATTATCTATTAATGGAGAGGGAAGAGTATCTCCTACAATTCCGGGTTGTCAGACCACGATTACAGTTATAGGCAAAGATGGAAAAGCCTTGCTTCAAAACCATATCTTCAAAATCCCAAATGTAGAAGGAGCAGGAGCTAAGGGGCAAAATGCTATAACCATGTCTCAAGTTCAACCCCACACCATAAGCAAAAAATCAAGAAGTTGTGAGAGTTGTCACACTAGCAAAAAGGCTCTAGGTATGGGAATTGAGGGTGGAGAGTATTTCTCAGACCCAAGCAAGAATACTATTATAGACCTAATGAGCATAGATAGAGAAGTTTTACCAAAAAAAGTAGATATACAAATCCCTGCAACTCCTAATCTAAAACATGACTACTCTGTAATGATAGATGAGAATGGAACACAGGTTCAAACTGTTGATAACCATTGGAAGTTAGGAAATCCTCTACCAAAAAATATTAGAGATAAACTAGACCGTCAAGGTGTTTGTCTATCGTGTCATCAGAGCATTCCAAAAGGAGATTTGGCAATATCTGCTATGAATCATATAGCTAATATGACAGGTATGCAGATAGATAATGATATGCACAAAGGGATTTTAAACAAAAGCATAAAAATCTCTGCTTGGGTTCAGATTGGGCTTGGGTTGATTTTTGGTTTTGGGGTTTTGATTTGGTGGTTTAGGAGAAAAAGATAAAGTATGGAGCTAATAGAGACTATCAAAATAGAAGATGGAAAAATCTATAACCTAAAGTGGCACAACCAAAGATGCAATAGAAGTCGTCTTGAGCTTTTTGGTTGTGATGCTATTAGATTAGAAGATTATATAAAAGATTATCCCCCAAAGGGGCTATTTCGTTGTAGAGTGCTATATAGTGAAGATATAATCAAAGTGGAGTATATCCCCTATAAAAAAAGAGAGTTCAAATCATTTAAGATAGTCTCATCTGATATAGAGTATAGTTATAAATATAGCAATAGAGATGAACTAGATAGGCTAAAAGAGCAGAATATACAAGACTCTTTGGAATTGGAGTGTTTACACCCGAAAAAGACGAGGCTGAAGCCATCGGTTACAAATTATCTATATGATGATATAATTATACAAAAAGATGGACTACTAACAGATAGCACTATTGCAAATATAGCTTTTTTTGATGGAGAGAATTGGATAACACCTAAAAAACCTCTACTAAGAGGAACAGTAAGAGAAAAACTACTAAATCAAAACTTTTTAATAGAAAAAGATATAAATAGTGATGATTTAAGGCACTTTTGCAATTTTGCTTTAATGAATGCTATGATAGGATTTCAAATTCAAAAAAATATAACTATAGATATAGATAAAAAAGAGAGAATATGCCTTTAGACAAACTACAACAACCTGATTTTCAAGAGATTATGCAAGAACATATATTTAATACTATAGAGTTTTTGTTTGATATAAACCAAGAGTTTGGAGTAGCTTGTGAGATAGAGTTCGTAGAGTTTGAACCTCCTTTACCTGAAGATATACAAAAAACTTTACCAGTGGTTACTCTATTTATGTTGGCAAACTACTCATTTGAGTCTGCTTCATTAGATGAAGAGTACCTTAGATTTGAAGCTGGATTTGGAAATGAAAATTTTGGTTCATTTGTACAGATACCACTATTAGCAATTAAACAAATATATGTAGGTGAGTATCCTATACTTATCAATATAACCTCTCCTCATGAAGATGAGGAGAGAGAAGAGGTGGACTCAATGAGTGCCTTGTTAAACAATCCAGAAAATGCTAAGCTTCTCAAAAAAAAGAGATAATCTTAGCAATTTCCTGATAGTATATAGTTGACAACATTATCAACAAATACATTATTTTTGTTCTCTTTACTATAGATTATATAAAATTTTCTAGTCATCTTAAATCCATATATCCTAGCTTCAAACAATTCACCTTTATTAACCTCATCAACTACAGCATGTTTAGAAATAATAGTTACAGTAGGCTGAGCATCATCTTTGTTTGCTCTCTTGACACTCTGTAAGGCTGCTGTTGTATTACTAACCTCTGATAAAACATTAAAGCTCTTACAAGATACACCCAAATCTTCAAATACTTCACCCAAAAGTCTTCTAGTATGAGAACCCTCTTCTCTACAAATCCATTTAAATTCATAAAGCTCTTCTGTTCTAAGAATTTTTGGTATATGTGTATTTGAGACAATCACTAACTCATCATCAAACCACTCTCTATATATTAAATCATCATCAAAAATAGGAACCTCTATTAGACCTACATCAAATTTTTTATCTTTAACACCTTCTATAATCTTTTCTGATACATCTATACTTAAATTAATATCATTATTAATACTAGCACTAATAGTATTGAGACACTCACCAGGAATTACATAAGAACCTATAGTGAACGAAGCAGCTAATCTAAATGTCATCTCTTTATTTATAATTTTTAGTACATCTTTTTCTAGATTATTGATACATTTTTCTAAACGGGTTACTACACTATAGAACTCCTCTCCTTCTGGTGTTAATCTAATCCCATTCTTCTTTCTATCTATAATCTTAGCTTCTAAATAATTTTCAATATATTTTATCTGTTGAGTTACAGCTGGTTGCGAAATCCCTAGTTTTGCAGATGCACGAGAGAAACTCCTTTCTCTAGCTACTGTCAAAAAAGTATCCATTTTTACAAAATCTTTTAACATTATACGCCCTTAAAAACTTAATTAAAATCATTATATCAAATTATAATTAAATTTCTTTATAAGTTTTGCAAATATTTCATAAAATAAATAATTAATCTATTTAGTGGTATAATATAGAAAATTAGGAAACAACAAGAGAAGTTATGGAAGAAGTATTAAACAGCCTAAATTCAGCACAGAGAGAGGCCGTCACACATATAGATGGCTCTTTGCTTATATTAGCAGGTGCAGGAAGTGGAAAGACAAAAACGCTAACCACAAGATTAGCTTATCTTATAAGTGAAGTAGGTATAGACCCATATAATACACTTACTCTCACCTTTACAAACAAGGCGGCAAGAGAGATGAGAGAGAGGGCAACGACTATGATAAGTTCTCATAGCTCATCTATGCCACTTTTATGTACTTTTCACAAGTTTGGGCTTCTGTTTTTGAAATTTAATATAGAAAGATTAGGTAGAGCAAATAATTTTGTCATAATTGATAGTGAAGATAGAAAAAGAATTTTAAAGAGAATTGCAAAAGATAACAATATAGACCTTACTATCTCTTTTATCAGTTCAGAGATTTCAAAATATAAAAATAGCATACTACTACCAGAAGATATAAATCAAAAAGCAGAATTACCAGATTATAAAAAGATTGCAAAAATATATCAAATATATCAGCAAGAGATAACAGAGAGTAATTTAGTTGATTTTGATGATTTATTGATGCTCACTTATCAGATATTAAAAAATGACGACAAGTTACGAATTGAGACAAGCAATCGCTATCAATATATCATGGTAGATGAGTACCAAGATACAAATGAGCTTCAGTTTAAACTGCTAGAGCTTTTAGCATCTGAACATAACAACCTATGTGTAGTAGGGGATGATGACCAGAGTATATATGGATGGCGTGGAGCAAATATCAGAAATATATTGGAGTTTGCAAAATATTTCAAAGATACCAAAACCATAAAGCTAGAGGTAAACTATCGCTCAACTACACCTATACTAAAAGCAGCCAATGAGCTTATAGAACATAATAACCAAAGAATAGGCAAAAAGCTAACTTCCTATAAAGGTGATGGACCAGAGATAAGACTTTTTCACTCATTAGATGAAAATAGAGAGTCCAGAGCCATAGCCAAAGAGATAAAAGAGCTACTCGACAGAGGTGTACCATCTAATGAGATAGCAGTACTATATCGTATCAATGCACTCTCTCGTTCACTAGAAGAGGGATTTACCAAAGAGGGGTTAGGGTTTAAACTACTTGGTGGTATCCGTTTCTATGATAGAGCAGAGATAAAAGATATCATCTCATACTTTAGAGTCTTTGCAAATCCAAATGATGACTTTTCACTAGAGAGAGTTATCAACAAACCAAAAAGAGCCATAGGAAAAGTAACAATAGATAAACTCAAAAAAGCCTCATACCAAGAGCAGTGTTCTCTTTTTAATCTAATAGATACAAAAGATGTCTCAGAGTTGGCTACTATAGTGAGTAAAAAGGCTGCAAACTCACTAAAAGAGTTTACAAAATCTATTCATACACTAATAGAAGAGCAACAGAACTCTCTAGTAAATTTTATCTCACTATTTGAAAATATTATAGGACTCAAAAAGTACTATAGTGCCATGGCTGATGGATATGATAGAGTTTTAAATATTGATGAGTTTTATGGATACTTTAGAGAGTATATAGATAAAAATCCAAACCAAACGCTAGATGGGTTTTTAAATGAGATATCTCTTCAAAGTGAACAAGACCAAGTGGACGACAAGGCTATAACGATTATGAGTATCCATGCCTCAAAAGGATTAGAGTTTGAGTATCTATATGTGATAGGATTAGAGGAAGAATTTTTCCCACTACTAGGAGATGGATGTAATATGGAAGAGGAGAGACGCTTGGGCTATGTAGCTATCACTAGAGCTAAAACTCATCTAACACTATGTTATGTCAATAGTAGGTTCTATAAAGGGCAGAGAAAACAGATAACCAAAAGTAGATTTCTATCTGAAGCAGGACTCATAAAAGGTGAGAGCCTCAAAATTACCAAGCGTTCAGAGTTTAAAAAGGGTGATTTGGTCAAACACAAAATCTTTGGTATAGGACGAGTGCAGAGTGCTAACAAATCAGGGAGAGAGTATAAACTCAAAATAAACTTTGGAGGGAACAAAAAAGAGATACTAAGCTCTTTTGTTCAATCAGTATAGATGAATAGACTATTTGTAGTAGATAAACCGATGTTTCAAAGCTCCAATGGCTATATGAGACATATCAAACGAAAATACAACAGCAAAAAAGTAGGCTTCTCTGGTACCCTTGACCCTTTTGCTACAGGTTGCTTGATAGTGGCTATTGGTAAATATACAAAACTATTTCAGTACCTCAAAAAGACACCAAAAGCCTACTCTGCCACTTTATGGCTTGGGGCAAATTCAGAGAGCCTAGATATAGAGAATATCACCTCAATCAAAGAGACTAGAGAGTTTACAATAGATGAGATATACAGAGCATTGGAGTCTCTAAGAGGAGAGATAAGCTACTATCCACCAAAATTCTCAGCCAAAAAGATAGATGGCAAAAGAGCCTATGAGTTAGCTAGAGAAAATAGAGATGTCAACCTCAAAAAGATAACCTCAACTATATATGATATACATCTAGTCCACTATAATCACCCCTTTATACACTTTGAAGTAATGGTATCAGAGGGGGCATATATCCGTTCATTGGGAACCATGATTTCTGATAAGTTAGGAGTAGATGCTACACTATCAAGTCTGAGACGACTCTATGAGGGTAAATTTCATTATGATAAGGAAAAAGCACTAGACCCTCTAAACTTTTTAAAAATCCCTCAAAATATATATAGTGGAGATATAGAGTATCTAAAACTTGGCAAAAAGCTATCTATAGACTACTTTGAGAAAAAAGACGATGGAGAGTATTGGGTAAAAGGGGATGAGTTTTTTTCTGTTATTGAGATAAGAGATGGGGTGGTTGGGTATAAACTAAATAGAGTCCCCTTATATAAAGGGTAGCTAACTAATAGACTTCTTGCAAAACTCTTCGGAATCGGAGACTTTCTCAAAGAGAGTACATAGCACAAGAGTCCCGAAAAAAGCGAGGCTAAAGCCGTCGGTTCCTAATTTTGCAAGAAGTTTAATCAAATAGCTCCGTACTCATATATCTCTCTGCTGTATCACAAAGTATAGTAACTATAGTTTTACCTCTATTTTCCTCTCGGGAGGCTATCTCAAAAGAGGCTTGAAGATTTGCTCCACTTGATATTCCAACTAGTAAACCTTCCTCTTTGGCAACTCTTCTTGCCATCTCAAAAGCACTACTATCATCCACTTTGATAATCTCATCATATATAGATGTATTGAGAACTTTTGGTATCAATCCACCTCCAATACCTTGGATTTGGTGAGCTCCTTTACTCTCTCCTGAGAGTACTGCTGAATTGGTTGGTTCAACTGCTATAGATTTTAAAGCTGGGATTTTCTCTTTTAGAACCTCTGAAACACCTGTTAGAGTTCCACCTGTTCCAACTCCAGCTACAAAAAAGTCAATATCCTCCCCTAAATCATCCAAAATCTCAATAGCTGTAGTCTCTCTATGGGCTTGTGGGTTATTAGGATTTTCAAACTGCTGAAGTACTACTCCATTTAACTCTTTGGCTAATCTATAAGCCTCATCGATAGAGCCTTGCATAGCATCTTTTGCAGGGGTTAGAACTATTTCTGCACCGAGTAAAGAGAGGAGTTTTCTCCTTTCGATACTCATAGATTCAGGCATAGTCAAGATAAGTTTTAGTCCTTTTGATGCACAAATACTAGCTAGAGCTACACCTGTATTCCCACTTGTTGGTTCTATGATAGTGGTATCTTGATTTATATCTCCATTTTTTAGAGCTTGGTTTATCATATTTAGAGCTATCCTATCTTTGACCGATGAAGTTGGGTTCATAAACTCACACTTGGCTAAAATAGTAGCTCCACTCTCTTTTGAGAGCTTGTTTAGTTTGATTAGAGGGGTGTTTCCTATAAGTTTGTCTATACTATCTGCTATCATTAGTTCCTCTTTTATATATGTTTGGTATCTATTATAGTCTATTGATAGTTAATTTTCTCTTTTTATATTTTTCAATATAATTACTAGAATATCTAACTTCACTACAAAACTTTAATACTAACAGTAAATTTAGCTCTCTCTTGTTGCATCTCTCCCCATTTAAAATAAGATTTTACTTTTTCATATATCTGTTGGCTATCTGTAGAGTTTTTTAGAGACTCCTGACACTGTTGTGTAAAATCAATAACAGCACTTCCATCATACATATCTACCACACAAAAGCAATCATCAAGTGTATAGATATCAATTATCTGTTTTGAGCCAATACCTAATGGTGTAATAGTAGCTTGAGCTATCATATTTTTCTCTCCTTTTTAATGCTATTAATATATATTTTTTTATTGTGTATCCTTATCATCTATTTTCTGAAGTTTAATAACTACATCAAAGCACCCTTTTTGATTACTTAAGATACTGCACTCATAAGAGCTAGGCTGATAAGCTTTTTTGCTTACGCGTATAATCACAGTTGGTAAATTCCAAACACCACCCATAGGTGTACCAATACCTAGCTCTGTCTCTCCTTCTATAAGAAATTCTCCTTGACTATTAGTAAGTTGATTGCCTACTTGCACATTTGCTAAAGGTTGATTACTTTTTGCATCTAACACTACTCCCTCAATGGTTGGGGAGATAGTGTGTGTTTTTGGGATACAGCCTGTTAGGAGCAAAAACAAAAATGGTATAAAAAGTGCTTTCATTACATTAATATCCTATTACTTTCTCTTACTTATCCATACTACCTGGCTCACCTCCACTATTTGGAGTATAATTTGAAGTTGGATTTACTGATTGTTCTGGTTGATATACTTCATCTCTTATTTGTTGTTCTAACGCCTCTTTTTTTGCTCTAGCCTCTTTTTCTCGTTTTTCTCTTTGAGCTTTAATGTATTGACTCTCTTTTTCTATAAGTGCATCTATTTTATCTATTTGACTATTTTGCTTTTTAAAAAATTCTGTTTTGTTATCTTTCCAAGCATAGCATTTTTTTTCTAAAGCTTTTTTTCTTCGATACAATAAATCTTCTACTTTACTATTGCCAACGGGAAGCGTACACTCTTCATCATAATACTCTGTAGTATAGTTACCATTACAATAGTAATGTCTTTCCAATAAGCAGATGTTAAAGACACAATAACACTCATCCTTCATAGTTTCATCTAACTCTTTTTGTGCTTTGCTTAACTTCTCTTTTTCCTGCTCAAGTCGATATTTTTTAATGCTATCAAAATCTTCCAAAGCATTATAATCACTCTTTTTTTCCTTGAATATATCCGTCTCATTATGCCTATTTGGTGGGGTGTCTATCTCATCAAATATATCACCAAATAGAAAAATAACAAAAAAAGGCAATAAAATGAGTCTTAGCATTTAAAACCTTTCATCTTCTATTTCTATATCTTTTAGTCGATTATTTTTTAGATGAAAAAAAATATATATTCTATTAAAATCGTATTTAATTACTGTATCTCTTTCAAAAGATTTATATTTTGCAATAAATGTCTCATTAAGAATATTATTTAGTTCATTTCTAGGCATCCCAATATATAAATCTTTGCTAATAGTTTTAAGTAAAGGATGATTTTTATAAAATCTTACTCTAAAAAAGATATTGTGTATAACATCACATGTTATATTGAAGCCTAGATTTTCATCATAATGGGGGTGACTAATAAGATATTTTGAATCAAGATTATCACAGTTTGTCTCTCTTGACACAAATCCATATGGATAGAGATGAATTTTATAATAACCATTACTCTCTTTTTGTAAAAGAGCTTTTTTATTTTCTATCTGTTTTTCAACCTTAACATAAAGACTTAAGGCATCTTTATAGTATCTACCCTTTGTTCCTGTAGCATTTAAATAGGTATCTAAAGCCTTTTTTGCTTTTTCATACCTATTTTTAGCGACTAATGTTTCTCCCTTAAAGTAGTAGTATGAGGCAGGAACTTCTACATTATAATCTACTATAAGCGTATCCATCTTTTTAAAAATATCAGAAGCATTATCATAATCTTTTGCTTTTAAATATTTTGATAACTCAGACATATACATATCTTTTTGCACTGAAACTGGCAAAGCTGATAGGTTTGTTGTAGCTAATATTAGCAATCCTGCGATGAAGATTTTTTTTATTTTTTTTAACATTTTTTTCTCCTATTAATAAATTAAAGTTATAGTTGGTTTTTAACCAGCACTAGATATATTATTTTCATTACATTTCAATTTGTCTGTTAACAAATATTGCTCTTTTTCTAAGTCATATACAAAAGTCATATCACTACAATTTTCTGCACCAAAGCACTGCATTACAGAGATACGCTTCCATCCCGTTGAGAGTTTTTTGCCTATTTTTGTGCTATTGTCATCACTATAAGCATCCATAATCTCTCGTAACTTTTTGTTTTCTGTATCTAGTTGATAGACTCTATAGTTACAGATACTCGCTCCACATCTTGCTTGGCTATGTAGATAAATTTCATCTATCCCATCACCATTTAGGTCATCTAATCGTTTAAAATAGGCACCCTCTAAAGCATAAGCTTCACTATTTTCTTGATTTAAAAGAATCTCTTCCATCTTTTCATAGAGCCATGGATACTTTGTTTCTAACTCTTTTGTACCCACATTTAAGTAGGGTAATTTCATAGGAGTGTAGTTATCATTTGAGATGTTATTCTCTTTTGAATCTGTTGCGTTTAGCGTTAGGGTTAATAGTATAGCAATTGCCATATATGTTTTTTTCATTGGATAGCCTTATCATTTTGAAGTTTAATAACTATATCAAAGCACCCTTTTTGAGTGCTTCTGCTATGCCCACTATATAGTCTGCCATTAAGTTTGTGCTGCAAAGAAGCACTCCTGCTAAAGTAATTTTTCTTACTGTGCTTAACATTTTGTTTCTCCTATTATAGTATGTTCTTAAAATTCATTAGAATGTATTTGTAATGTTATGTCATCCTTGTAAATTTCTAATGTTAATTCATCATCTAGCTTTATATAAAAATACCAAAAATGAGTACTACTATCACTATATTTTTGTGTCACTTTTTTAATTTCATCTTTATTGAAATATTTTAATAAAATTTTTTCAATTTCATTTATAGTCATTTCTTTATCAAGACCAAATTTTTTATAAGACCTATTTGTGTAAAACTTAATCATATTTAATTTATCTTTAAAAGCAATATCATATATCCCACAATATAGTTGAATAACATCTCTTTTCCCATAAAATCCTTTGACACCATCAATAAGAGGTAACCGTTTTCCTATTTCATCACAAGTTGTCTCTCCTAATTTAAAACCAAAAGGAACAGCATTAAGAGCCATATTTTTATATTCTTCATTTGCAAAAGCACCACTTGTTAAAACAAATAAACTCAAAATAGCCGTTAAAATTAATTTTTTCATTATAATCTCCTTATATCATTTAGACATTTCAGTTTTATCTTCTATGCAAATAAAACACCTCTAGCTAAATAACCTTTTATCTATTTTTTACCTTCTTTATTGAAGTAAATACTCTATGGCATCTATATTGGCATCTGCTTCTACAGCCAAACCATCAGCCGATGGATGCATAATCCCACTTTTTTCATCACTAAAGCCTAAATCACTCTCAAACCATAAAAAATCTTTGGTTTGATTTATCATGAGTATTGAGTCCATTGGAAGTTGAAACCATCTCTGTTTTTTTCTATAGGCTCTATATCTTGTATCTCTAGGGTTATAGGGTATCCAGTCATCATCTTTTTTAATCTTATGAGGAACTAGGAATGATTCTGGATTATCTTTGTCTTTAGCACAAAAACCATGTTTTTCAAATTTACTTCTATGAGCATCAATAAATGTCCAGCCAATCTCTTGGGCTAACTCTTTTTGTATCTTATAGAGTGGTATAGTCAGATATGTTTGTGTATCTTTGACTCTCTCTTCTCTTTTTTCTGTAATGCCAAAAGGGATATCAAAAGCACCTCTATCCCCTTTGCATAGCTTACCATTCTCATCTTGTAAGACTTTTGGATAGGCTGTTAAGAGTATCCTTTTATTATCTTCATCCTTAATAAACTTTTTTAACTTTTTATCTAGCCGATAATAGTTTTCAGATAGAGTTGAGTAGAGTTTATATTTTGTTTTTTGAGTAGCTCTTTTCCAGCCTGTTTTTAGCAATACATTCATTACATATCTAGCAAAACCAATATCATTGCCACCTATACTAAGTAGTAAAATATCAGCTTTTTTATCTTTTAGTGTCTCTTTTAATGCATCTATTTGAGGACGAATCATTTTTGTTCTATCTTTGGTTGTATTCTCTCTCCCATCCAATATATCTAACCCTGATGTTTTATCTAAATATCTTGGTTTTAGATGTAAAACGCTATTATCAATATGTTCAGCAGCCTTTTTATATGTGTCTAGTATATGTTCAGATTTCGCACCTGTACAAGAAAAACTAACAAAAGTTACAAACTTTTTAGGATGTTCTAAAGAGTATTGCAGAGCTGTTTTAAACTGATAGGAGTATAAAGAGCGATGACATCTTCTATCTAACCATTTTGCACTACCATTTGTATCTTTTCTTGGAAAGTATCTACTTTTTACTAAAAAAGCATCTTTATCTACTCTATTTTGACTAAAACTAGCAGGTGTGTCAGGATTACCCTCTCCTGAAGCATAGGAGTCTCCTAACCCAACAATAAGCATATCTTCTAGCTTAATAGCTTTTTGTCCTTTTTGATTTTTACCAACTACCTCATATGCTAATATAGAGTTTTTATCTTCTTGTTCAATTTCTAAAGGAGTAAACTCTGAACAGATAGAGACAGTTTTTATCTTAGAGTTTATACTCCATTTACATTTCTCTTCTTTTGAAATATTGTTTAATCTAACCTCAATGGTATAAGAGTTTGGATTTACATAGTTATTATCATACATCATTCTATTTTGATTCCAATGAGTATTTTTGTACCCATCAATAGCAAAATAAGTTGCCCAACCGTTTGTAAAAAAGTCTCCTTTTTTCCATTTTTTAGATTGTAAAGCTCTTTCAAAAGCCAATCCTCTATTATTTTTATCTACATTATCATATATCTCTTTCATCTCCCAATAGATTTTTGGTTCTTTAAAAAATCTAAAAGGGTTTTGAGGTCGCCACTCTAGTTGATATGGTGTTTCTGCAAACATAGAGAGAGGTAAAACTAAGAGTAGTAGGGAAGTGAATATTAACTGTTTCATTTTGTATCCCTTACGCATTTAATAAAATAAATATTATTTTTATTAACTGCCCAAATATCTTTATTTCCACTATCATATTCATTAAAAGAAAAACATAAACCTCCATTTATTTTTGAAGTTTGAGACCAAATATTTCTAAAAGTCTTTTTGTATTTAAAATGTTCTCTTTTATCTTTAATTTCATCAAGTTCATTAATTGTTGGAACTCTCCAATCATTAAAATCATTTAGAGTTAAATTTTGACAATACTCCTTAGCATGAAACCAATTACCAGCTTTTTTGTATTCTTTATCTTTTAAATAAGCATTATATTCTTTTTTAGTTAGCTCCTCATCCTGCCACATCAAACCCGTCTCTTTATCTACCCAAATATCTTTGAGTGGTTGTTCCATCTTTACATCGGAGAGACTATATTTTATCTTCTTAACCATTGCCAAAGAGTCATAAGCATTACTTCCATAGCCCAATCTTTTTAACCCTCTATAGGCTTTTTTTGCCTCCTCTTTGGTTAAGTATTGATACTGATTTACATATATCCACTTATCCCAATCTGGAGTCTCTGGAGGATTAAAACTCCATTCACCAACACTTCCCATAGCTCCCATACTCATGTCGATATAGAGGGTATTGGTTCCTTGTCCATTATATGTAGTGTCAAAGGGAACGGTTATATAGAGGTCATATATTTTTAGTTTTGAGCGTTGCTCTTTTGTGAGGTCATCTTTAGTATAGGTTTTGCCATCTATATCTATAAACTGACCTATTTCGTATTTGGCTGTTGCTTTAACTACAGGGTCGCCCATAAGAGACTCTATTTTGTATTTTACAGTGATTTTTACATCAAAAGAGTTTCCACTGTTGTCTCTAAATTGGTTAAGTTTGAAGGTTCCTTCTATGGTTTTTGCATAAAAGAGGGTGGTAGAGAGGAGTAGTAAAATTAAAAGTTTAGAAATCTTCATGATATATCCTTTAATAATTATTATTAAAGTATATCATAAATTTTCTTTATTAAGTATTTTATAAAATTAGTTTTTTATCCTATAAAACATCCACAATACTATAACTCAACTCCTCGTTTGCATACATAGGTACAACATCTCCATATTTATCTGGAACTATAAACTTTTTCTCCTCAAGTACAACCTTTTTAGTAGGTACCTCTATATTTGAGTATATCTTTTTAGCATTATCAGATACAAATGCTTGTAGATTTTCCAAGCTAGAGTGTTCTAAAAATAGTTCAGTCAAAATCTGCAAGGCAATAGGGGCTGTAAATACTCCAGCAGAGCAGTGTGAAGCCTCTTTTGTGTGTTGTGGGTGTGGGGCTGAGTCTGAACCAAACATCACTTTTGGATGTGCTTTTAGG
>Ga0256843_1001047_pt1 | contig 22533 bp, 17 predicted proteins | sample AlvinellametaG_FD_191572 | JGI IMG/M metagenome (GOLD analysis project Ga0256843, IMG submission 191572) | Pompeii worm associated microbial communities from hydrothermal vent at the East Pacific Rise, Pacific Ocean - Alvinella | ecosystem: Host-associated > Annelida > Integument > Unclassified ... | reverse complement strand
TAAAAGGATAAAAAATGGTAGAGTTTTTAAAAAATGCAATGAACTGGATTTTAGAAAAAGAGCAAGAAATTGCTAAAGAGGGTGCTTTAAAACCTGAGGAAGTTGAAAAACAGATACAAGCAATAGAGGAAAAGAGAGAAGAACTTCGTGCTAAATTTGAAGAAGAGGATAGAGAGTTTGCTCATATACTTAGTAAGCTTTCCATTATAAAAGCCTATGCACTTAAAAGTGAGAGTAAATAAGATGTATAATTTAGCAGAATCTATAATATTTGGCTTTAGTGAGATTCTTAACTATAAAACGATGAAAATGGCGATGATTATTGGAGCGGCTGTTACCATACTTTGGTCTGTTCTTGGTTATTTTATATGGGATCAACTTATAGCAGTTGCTGCTTATTTTTTAGACTTAGTACCCTTTTCTATGCTTCGAGCAAATGGAGCATGGATTCTCTCATCTTTTTTATGGTTTTCACTTGTTTTAATTACGTTTGCATTAGTGTTAGTCTTTTTTAGTAACATTATTTTAGAGAGAGTCTCTAAAGAGAAGTATAACTCTTTTTCTATACTTGTCGTTTTTATGAGTGCCCTATTTTGGTCTATTGTATGGTTTTTTCAAGGAAGTTACCTTCACGAAACATTTTTAAAACTCCTTAACTGGCTTCCATTTCAAACTGTAGAGGCTAGTATCTCTTATCTTATGGGACTCTACTTTATCTATGTAGCTATCATTGTTACTATGCTAATAGTTACAAGTTTTTTTAGTGAAATACTTTTAAAAGGCATAAAAGAGAAGCACTTTCCTTATGATGATCTTCTAGAAGAGGATGAAGTTGCAACAAGTAAAATGAGAATTGTTGATATAATAGTCTATATGCTTGTTTCACTTCTTACTTTCCCTTTACTCTTTATACCTATTTTAAACTTTATTATTCAACTTGCTTTATGGGTGTGGATTATTAAAGATACTCTTCTCAATGATTCCGCAGCACTCCTTATACCCAAAGAGAAACGAGAAAACCTTACTCAATATAAAGGTAATTTTTTAATCATCAGTATCATCACTTCACTCTTTAACTTTTTACCACTCTTTAATATTTTTGGACCATTTTTTGGTGAAATTACGATGTTTCACTACTTAAAACAGATACAAAAGGATCTTTAAAATCTCTCTACTCTTTTGTTTATATATTGGAGTAAAAACTCAACACTAAAAGCGATAACAAGTGAAGCTAGGAGATAATACACTATCTCTGGCATCGTTTGATGTGTTGAGTAGATGGTTATTGCTGCTATACCAAACATTAAAAGTACTATTAAAATAATCAGATTTTTTTTTGCACCCGTCTCTTTAATGAGGTTAAGATGTCCTAAGTGTGTTGTCCCTTGAACAAGTAACATAACGATGGTTGCAACGATGGTTATTTCTGAAAGATTAAAAAAGAGAATCATAGGGATGATAAGTAGTGCACTGATAATAAGTCCCTCATGGGAGTTATACACACTCTTCTTGTAAACTTTAGGAAGATTTCCTGCTTTTGCCATCGTATACCCTATATTAGCGACGGCAAAAAGCGTAGCGTTGATAGTTGATGCAGTTGCTAAGAGTGCCGTTAGAGCCATTATTTTAAAACCCCACTCACCAAACATTGGTTTTGCAGCTTCTGCTAGTGCATAATCTTTTGTCTTTACAATTTCATCAAGAGGGAGATTTCCAAGAACTGCAATACTAATGAAAATATAAAGAATAGCTACTATAAAAATAGCTATAAACATCGCTTTTAACATGGTTGTCTCTGGATCTTTCATCTCTTCAACAGTGTTTGTAATAACACTAAAACCCTGATAAACAAAAAATGTAAGACCAATGGCAAAAACCATACCACTCATAGGTGGTATCTCTGATGTACTTAAGAGCTCTGGTTCTATACTAAAGAGTGCTACAACAGCAAAAATGGCTAAAATAGCTAGCTTGATGAAAACTATTATATTCTCTAATTTTGCAACAATAGAGCTACCAATAAGATTGATAAGCATAAAGAGTGTTACCACTCCAACAGAAAAAGTATTAATCCAAAAGAGAGATCCATCACTCATAAGAGTTGCACTGTAAGTCCCAAAAGATTTAGCAACAGCAGATATACCTATAAGTTGTGAAAAGTAGAACATTACACCCATGGAAGCTGAGAAAGTGTTTTCTCCAAAACCCTGTACTAGATACTCAACTATTCCACCACGAGATTGGTAACGCACTGCTAATTTTGCCAAAGAGTAACCACTCAAGAGAGCTATTATGCCACCAAATATAAAAGAGAGCCAAGCGATATTTCCCGCCATAACCCCTACTTGACCTATGACTATAAATATACCGGCACCAACCATAGAGCCTATTCCTAAAAAAACAGCACTCCAGAGACCAAAAGCTTTCTCTTTCATCGCTCTCTCCTTTTTATACTTGTTTTGAAATAACCCTTTTATTTATATATTTTAGTAAAAACTCTACACTAAAAGCAATAGCAAAAGAAGCTATAAGATAGTAAGCTATCTCTGGCATTGTTTTATAAGTTGAGTAGAGTGTTAGCCCCGCAATACCAAACATAAATAAAATTGCTAAAATAACTAAATATTTTTTTGCTCCCGTCTCTTTGATAAGATTAAGATGTCCTACATGCGTGGTCCCTTGAACCAAAAGCATAATAATAGTTGCTACTGTCGTTATTTGAGCAAGATTAAAAAAGAGAATCATAGGGATGATAAGTAGTGTACTGATAATAAGTCCCTCATAAGAGTTGTAAACATTATACTCATAAACTTTAGGAAGATTCCCCTCTTTTGCCATTGTATACCCTATATCTGAGACTGCAAAAAGTGTAGCGTTGATAGCTGATGCAGTTGCTAAGAGTGCTGTTGCAGCTATGATTTTAAAACCCCACTCACCAAACATTGGTTTTGCAGCTTCTGCTAATGCATAATCCTTTGTTTCTAAAATTTTTTCAAGAGAGAGATTGCCAAGAACAGAGATGCTCGTTAAAACATAAAGAGCTGCTACAATAAATATAGCAACAAACATCGCTTTTAGCATAGTAGTTTCTGGATTTTTCATATCTTCTACAGTGTTTGTAATCACACTAAAACCCTGATAAGCAAAAAATGTAATTCCTATGGCAAAAACCATTCCACTCAGGGGTGGCATCTCTGATACACTTAAAAGTTCAGGCTTTATACTAAAAAGTGCCACAACAGCAAAAATCACTAAGATAGCAAGTTTTATAAAAACAATAATATTTTCAGACTTTGCCACAATAGTACTTCCTATTAAGTTAATAAATGTAAAAAGTACCACAACCCCAACAGCAAAAATATTAATCCAAAAAGCAGTTCCATCACTCATAAAAGTTGCACTGTATGTTCCAAAAGATTTTGCAACTGCAGCGATGGCTATAAGCTGAGAGAAGTAAAACATAACACCCATAGAGCCTGAAAAAGTGTTCTCTCCAAAACCCTGTACTAGGTACTCAACTATTCCGCCACGAGATTGGTAACGCACTGCTAATTTTGCCAAAGAGTAACCACTTAACAGTGCTATGATACCGCCAAATATAAAGGATAACCAGACGATATTTCCTGCCATAACTCCTGCTTGACCTATAACTATAAATATTCCTGCACCAACCATAGAGCCTATTCCTAAAAAAACAGCACTCCAGAGACCAAAAGCTTTCTCTTTCATCTATATATCCTTATATTTACGGTTAAAAAAGTGACCTCTAATTAATCTTCCATAGAAAAATTCAAAGGCTAATGAAATCACTATAAAAAGTGAAAACATTATAATTGCATTTGGATTAGAACTATATGTATGATACATAAGTGATACCAATGCCACAAGTGTTGAAAGTGTCGAAATAAGAACTATTAGAGTATTTGCTTTTATCTCTTTTCTTAATCTATATGCACTTAAGTTGACTATAAAAAATATCAATAAAAAACTTGCACTTCCTATAATAGCTATCTCTGTTAAGTCGATGCTATTAGCAAGTGTTAAACTCAAAATAAGTGTTATGATAATACCCATAAATGGTATCTCTCTTTTCTTTTTTGTAAGCAAACTTGGGAGTTCTCCCTCAACTGCAATAATATAACCAAGTCTAGAATTTCCATAAATAGTAGCGTTAATTGCTGAAAATGTTGCAAAGAGAGCAGCCACTGCAACGATGGTAAAACCGACTTGACCAAGTGCTGGTTTTGCAGCAATTGCCAAAGCATAATCTTTTGCTTCTAGAAGTTGTGCCTCAGGAACTGTACCAACTGAAACAATCGCTATTAACACATAAAGCAATATAACAAAAAGAACTGAACCGTAAAAAGCACGAGGAAGATTTTTGGCAGGTTCTTTAATCTCCTCAGCTGCATTTGCTATAAGTTCAAAACCCTCATACGCAACAAAGATAATCATTCCTGCAACTACAATTGAGAGAGGTTCAACGCCTTTTGCTAACACTAATCTTGATGTATCTACATAAAATGCACCACTCACAATAATAACAACTAACAAAATAACTTTTATCCCTACTATAATAGACTCTGACTTACTTACAAATGATGCACTAATAAGGTTAATAAGTGCAGGAAGTATAATAGATGTAGAGATAAGAATATGGTTGAGCAGAGCTGTTTTATGCTCAAAAAAAGTTGCTCCATATGATGCAAAAGCAACAGCATACAAAGAGATGGTGACAAGATAACTCAGCCATAACATCAAGTTAGCAGACCCTGAGAGAAGATTACGTCCAAAAGCCTTATCTATAAAAGTAACAGTTCCACCCTGAGACTGATAAACTACAGAGAGTTTTGCATAAGAGTAAGAGGTTAAAAGTGCTACCAAACCTGCAATTAAAAAAGCATAAGTTGTTGCAGAGTGAGCCAAAGAGACAGCTTCACCTAAAACAGCAAAGATACCACCTCCTACCATTCCACCAACCCCAATGGAGATTGCCCCTACAAGACCTATAGTTCTCACTTACTTCCCTTTTTAAGTCTCACTCTTTGTGAGTGTGTAATAGCAACTGCCATTGCATCAGAGATATCAAGCGGTTTTATCTCTTTTTTTATGTTTAAAAGTCTCTTCACCATAAAATTTACCTGCTCTTTTCCCGCTTTTGCCTTTCCTGTAAGTGCTTTTTTTACCTGAAGTGCTGTGTACTCATGGAACTGCCCAAACTCTTGAAGCAGTGTTAACATAATAGCTCCACGAAATTGTGCAAGTTTTATGGTTGTAGCGGGATTATGTGCATAAAATATATCTTCCATAGCCACTTCATCAATAGTATGATTTGCAAAGAGTCTTGTGATACCCTCTACCATTTGGGGTATCTGAAACTGCAAATCTTCTGCTTTCATTTTTATAAGTCCAGCTTCAACTAAAGAGATTTTTCCCTGTTCTAGTTTTATAAGAGCGTAACCCATATTTCTAGTTCCTGGATCTATTCCAAGTATTGTCATCATTTCTCTCTTCTAAAAGTAATTTAAGATTAAGGTTTACAAAGATATAATTTTTGGCTACTTAATCCAAATGAACAAAAGGTATTAAAATGTATCTACTAAAATTATTACCTTTTTTTATCCCTTTTTCACTCTATGCCACTACTATATTGACAGATAAAGAACATGATAACTATCAATTTATTAAATGGATTAATGAAAATTCTTTAGCCTTTGATATTTTAATAATCTTTTTGCTTTTAAGTATTGTACTCTTTATTTACCTCTATCGTATTAATACAAAACTTTCCCAAAAACAAAAAGAACTTGAAGAACAAAAATTAGCTCTTGATGAACACTCTATTGTTTCTATTACAGATATAAAGGGAAACATTACCTATATCAATAAAAAATTTATTCAAATTAGTGGTTATACAGAAGAAGAGCTTCTTGGTAAAAATCATAGAATTTTAAATTCTGGACAGTATGACTCTCTATTTTGGAAAAATATGTATAAAACAGTTAGTCAAGGAAAGGTTTGGAAAAACTCAAATATATGTAACATGAAAAAAGATGGTTCCTACTACTGGGTTGATACCATAATAGTTCCATTTATGAAAAATAATAAACCTGACCATTATCTTGCTATTAGAACAGATATTACAGAGAATAAGATGATAGAGAGTGAACTTGAAGAGCTTTATGATGAGGCACAAGAGATTATGAAAGAGAAAGAGAAACTACTCAAAGAGATAGAGAAGTTAGCTTATAATGATACACTTACAAATATTCCAAATCGTTTAAGTATTATGAAATCTTTTGAAAAAGTTTTAGCTTCAGCTATACGAAATGAACTTCCAATAAGTGTTATGTTTATTGATCTTGATGGTTTTAAACTCATAAACGATACTCTCGGTCATGAAACTGGTGATAGAGTTTTAAAAGAGGTTGCTTTAACTCTTCAATCAATACTAAGAAAAGATGATCTTTATGGAAGATTAGGTGGTGATGAATTTATTGTTATTACTGTTGGAATATCAGAAAAAAAGAAACTTGAACATCTTTGTCAAAAACTTCTAACAAATATTTGTAAAATAGAACTTCCTCCATCGGTTCAAGAAAATTTTGGTGCAAGTATAGGTGTAGTACATACTCTAGCTAAGAAAAGTACTACCTGTGATATACTACTCAAAGAGTCTGATAACATCATGTATAAAATTAAAAATAGTGGTAAAAATAGTTTTCTAATAAATGAAATATAAATGTGAATAACTTTTTTGTTCACATACTTTTTAACCCTAAATTATGGAAATAATAGATACCATTCACCTATAAATAATCAAAATAGGGTTTTATGTGAATATAGGTCAAGAAATTTTAGAAAATTTAAAAGAGGAGATAACAGAGTCAGAGTATAACCGTTATATAAAACAGTTACACTACGATGCTAAAAAATCAAGCTCTGATGAAGCAATCTACTACGCTCCAAATGCCCTTGTACTCAACTGGATTAAAAATAAGTACACTGAAAAAATAGCCCACCTCTTTGAGATAAAAACTCACCATAAAGTAAACATAAAAATCACTCTTAAAAATCTTGTAGATAAAAGAAAAAGTAAAAAAGTTGTTGAAGTAAAGCAGGGTAGTTCACTTCTTAACCCTTCACACTCATTTTCTAACTTTATGGTTGGTGGTTCTAACCAGTTTGCACATGCTGCGGTAAAGAGCATCAGTGAAAAACCAGGAATACTCTACAATCCTCTTTTTATCTATGGAGGTGTTGGACTTGGTAAAACTCACCTTATGCAAGCTGCTGGAAATGTCTACCAAAATGAGGGTAAAGTTGTTATCTATACTACTGTTGAACAATTTTTAAATGATTTTATCCGTCATGTACGTAACAAATCTATGGAAAGATTCCAAAAAAAATATCGTGAGTGTGATGTTCTTCTTATAGATGACATCCAATTTCTCTCTAACAAAGAGGGTATCCAAGAGGAATTTTTTCACACTTTTGAAGCTCTTAAAGGTGCAGGAAAGCAGATAATTCTTACAGCCGATAAGCATCCTAAAAAGATAGGTGGTTTAGAAAAACGCCTACAGAGTCGTTTTGAACATGGTTTAGTTGCTGATATACAACCACCAGAACTAGAAACTAAAATAGCCATCATAGAAAAAAAGTGTGAAATAAATAAGGTAGTTCTCTCAAAAGATATTATCAACTATATCGCTACAGTTATAGAGAGCAATGTTCGTGAGATAGAGGGTATACTCTCTAAACTTCATGCCTACTCACAGCTCATGCATATAGATATTGACCTAGAGTTTACAAAAAATGTTCTCAAAGATCAAATGGCAGAAAAGCGTGAAAATCTTACTATGGATACCATCACAAAAGTAGTAGCAAAAGATCTTAACATCAAACCAAGTGAAATACGCTCAAAAGGTCGTAGTAAAAATATAGTTTATGCAAGACGGATAGCTATCTATATCTGCCGTGAGCTTACACAAAATACTATGCCTCAACTCGCACAGTACTTTGGTATGAAAGATCATACAGCTATAAGTCATACTATTAAAAAAATTAACAATCTAATCAAAGATGATGAAGACTTTAGAGTAAAAATAGAAGAGCTTACAAACAAAATAACAGCCTCTTCTTAATTTAACTCATAAAGTTTGTAAAAAAAAAGATATAATTATGAAAGTGAATAGAGGTGAATATACTTAAATAGGTTCATCACCTCTCAAAAAGTCTAGTATAGGGTCTTAAAATGGGTTTCTCACATATTCACATTGACCTACTACTACTTACTAAAAATTATATATAATATAGGAAATTCATATGGTAATAACTATTGGTAAATCTATCTTAGAAAATATACTGATTCATTCAGGACCTTTTCTAGAAAAGAAAGATACATCTCAAATAACTTCTCATATCTATCTTAATGCACAAAATAATATTTTAACAATAAAAGCTACTGATTATGAAATAGGTTTTATGGTATCTACTCAAAATGTAAATATCGAAAAAGAGGGAAGTATTACAGCTAATGGTAAAAAGTTTTTAGACATAGTTAGAATACTTAAAGATGGAAACATTAACTTAGAAGTTAAAAACTCTACTCTTCATATTACTCAAGGTCACTCTAACTTTAAACTACCAACATTCTCTCATAATGAATTTCCAGAATTTCCATCTTATGAAGGAAAAGCTCGTATCTCTATAGAGTCTCATACTCTTATAGAATCACTTAAAAAAATAACTCCAGCAATAGATACAAACAATCCAAAATTTGAACTTAATGGTGCTCTTATAGATATTCAAAAAGATTCTATAAATTTTGCATCAACAGATACAAGACGTTTAGCAGTTGTTAATGTTCAAAATGTGAGTGAAACAGAACTTAGTATCATTATTCCTAAAAAAGCAATCATAGAGATTCAAAAACTCTTTTTTGACAACATAGAACTCTATTATGATGACACCAACTTAATTATACACTCTGAACAATATACTTTTTTTACAAAACTTATAAATGGTAAATTTCCTGAATACTCAAGAATCATTCCTAAAGAGATTAAAAATACTCTTATACTTCCAAAAGCAGTGATGATTGACTCTATTAAACAGATAACTACAATCTCTAGTGATGTAAAAATTACCTTTTTAAATAACGTTATAACATTTGAGAGTCTTAGTGATGATAATATAGAAGCTAAAACAGAGATAGGACACCAAACAGGATTTAATGAACCTTTTTCATTAGCTATTAACTCTCGTTACCTTTTAGACTTTTTAAACTCCATAAATAACTCTGAGTTTAGCATAGGACTCAATGAAGGAAATCTTCCTTTTATTTTAAGTGATGAAAATTTTAAAACAGTAGTTATGCCAATTGTAATTTAGGTGAAGGCATAACTATAAAATTTTTTACTACCTTTCTTCTGTTAGCATACTCTCTCCTTGCTAACACAACTAAAAAAACAGACTATTTTAATAACAATGATAAATCTCTTGCAAAAGAGATACAAGAGTACAAAATTAGAGAACTTTTAAAAACAAATTATCTTTCATCCTATATTGATTCTAACAAAGATTATTTATCAAAAGATATAAACGTAAATGAAAATATGAGTTCTTCACAAAAAAAAGTTTTAGAAGATACTGCCTATTTGCAACTTACACTTATTACTGCTATTGGAGTTCTTGCAGCTCTTCCTGAATCAATAAGTAAATGGGATTTAAGTGCTTTAGAAGATCAATCTCTTAGTGAAAGATGGAAAGAGAATGTAAATGCTGGACCTGTATGGGATGAAGATGATTTTTTTATAAACTATGTAGGACATCCAGTTTCTGGTGCTTGGTACTATACAATGGCTAGAAATGATGGTTTAGAACCTTGGGATTCATTTATGTACTCTTTTTTTATTTCAACTTTTGTATGGGAGTATGGATATGAAGCATTTGCTGAGATTCCTTCCATACAAGATCTTTTTTCAACACCTGTTATAGGATCTATGATGGGAGAGTATTTTTACTATCTCCAAGGTGTACTTGATAAAAACAATGGTTTAGTTTTTGATTCAAAATATTTAGGTAATTTAAGTTATTTTTTTATAGATCCATTTGGAAATATTGCTAAAGGTATAGGAAATTTTTTAAACTTAAGTGTAACTATGAGATTTCAAACTTATCAACCATACAATAGTATAAATCAATCTCTTTATAATCAATACATAAATAAACCTGATCAGTTTCACTCTTTTGATTATGGATTTATACTTAATTTAGAATTTTAATAAGCGTATGAAAAAAGTAAACTTCCATAGCTATACAATTTTTTTTGTGATTGAAACTCTTTAGAAGTGTGTCTGCGTAAATAGTCTATACTAAAATGGTCATAAACAAAAGATAGTCCATAACCTGTTTCCAAAGTAAAATAATTTTTTCGTACACTATGACTCTCTTTAAAAGTATTTCCATCTAAAAATATATTTTTTGCAATAAGGTTTGTTTTAAGTGAAAAATTAAAATAGTATTTCCACTTTTTATTATAATGAACTACCTCTGATTTTAGAGGTATTTTAGAGTAACTAGTGTTATCAATAGTATATGCTCCATAATCATGAGGAACACCTTTTCCCCATCTAAAAAGTGTTGATACATAGAGTTTTGTTGATGCATTTCCAAAATCAAATCCATACTCTGGAAGTATTGAAGAGTTATAACCAAAGCCAAAAATATTATCTAAATTATAATATTTTTTTTGTGAAAAATTGAGTTGAAATATAGGTTCATCTTTTATTTGATATTGCCATCCCATAGGTTCTGGAGAACCTATTAAATCATGAATAATTTTTTGAACAGATTCCATTTGTGAAGAGGGTCCTACTATTCCAACTTGAATATTGAGAGATGTAAGAGTATTATTAAGAGATTTGTAGAGACCTAACTGAAGGTACATATAGCCAGCATAGGGTCTATCATCTTCAATTAAATTTGGATTTTCAAAATCTTCTGGTGTATAAAGTTGATGTGAAAAACCAAAAGATATATAATCATCTCCACCTTTATAGCTACTAAAAGGTATATAAAATAAAGAACTATTTATATCTTTTCTATAAAAAAGTATTGAAAGTCCACTTCCATAACTGTAAGCTGCATCATCTCTAAAATCTGCATCATTTTCAGTTTGAAAGTTTATTTTTTTTAGTTCCCACTCTTCTGCAGAAAGCTTGAAAAGTGAAAAGTATAAAAGAAAAATTAGTATAAAAAATGTTTTCATATTTGCCTAAAATAGTGTAGTTTTATCTCAAAAAAGTAGTTAAGTATATCTGCATCAGAGTTAATCAAATCTTATTTTTAGAAAAACTTAGATAAAATGTCTCAAAATATGCCAATGTAGTGGTATTCTCAATAAATGGAGATATTAATGGAAAATTACGGTGCTAGTAATATTAAAGTCCTCAAAGGACTAGAAGCTGTTAGAAAAAGACCTGGTATGTATATTGGTGATACAGGTCATAGAGGTCTGCATCATTTAGTTTATGAGGTTATTGATAATTCAATCGATGAGGCAATGGCTGGATATTGTGACACAATTACAGTAACACTTACAAAAAATGGAACGTGTAAAGTAAGTGATAATGGTCGTGGTATTCCTACTGATATGCATCCAACTGAGGGTATGAGTGCGGCAACTGTTGTTTTAACTGTACTTCATGCTGGTGGTAAATTTGATAAAGACACCTATAAAGTCTCTGGTGGTCTTCATGGAGTTGGTGTTTCTGTTGTAAATGCACTCTCTGCTAATCTTCACATGACTATCTATCGTGAAGGTCAGATTTATGAGCAAGATTTTAAAGAGGGTATTCCTCAAGAACCACTTAAAGTAACAGGTACAACTCGTAAAACAGGTACAACTATTGAGTTTGTAGCAGATCCTAGCATCTTTACTGATACTATCACTTTTGAGTATGAGTACTTAGCAAAGCGTTTTAAAGAACTAGCATATTTAAATCCATTTATCACTATAAAATTTAACGACGAGAGAACAGGTACAAAAGAGGTTTATCACTTTGAAGGTGGTATAGCTCAGTATGTTACTGACATGAACAAAAAAACTTTAGTTGCAGATGTATTTTCATTTAGTGCAAAAGTTGAAGATATTGAGTTTGATGTAGCACTTATGTATAATGACTCCTATGAAGAGAAACTTGCATCATTTGTAAATAATATTAGAACACCAAATGGTGGTACACATGAAGCAGGTTTTCGTGCGGGACTTACTCGTGTAGTTTCAAGTTATAACTCCAAAAATGGTGCAGCCAAAGAGAAAGATGTAAAAATTTCTGGGGACGATGTAAAAGAGGGGCTTATTGCTATAGTCTCTGCTCGTGTACCTGAACCTCAGTTTGAGGGTCAAACAAAAGGAAAACTTGGAAATACCTATGTAAGACCTCTTGTTCAAAAACAGACTTATGAGTTACTCTCAAAATATTTTGAAGAGAATCCTATTCAAGCAAAAGCAATAGTTTCTAAAGCACTTATGGCTGCTCGTGGTCGTGAAGCTGCTAAAAAAGCTCGTGAACTTACACGTAGAAAAGATAATATGTCAGTAGGAACACTTCCTGGTAAACTTGCTGATTGTCAAAGTAAAGATGCTAGTATTTGTGAAATTTATTTAGTGGAAGGGGACTCTGCGGGTGGTTCTGCTAAGATGGGTCGTGATCGTGTTTTTCAAGCTATTTTACCACTTAAAGGTAAGATTTTAAATGTTGAAAAAGCACGTTTAGATAAAGTTCTTAAATCGGATGAGATTACTAACATGATTACTGCTATGGGTTGTGGAATTGGTGAAGAGTATAATGAAGAAAAACTTCGTTATCATAAAATTATCATTATGACCGATGCGGATGTTGATGGATCTCATATCCAGACACTTTTACTTACTTTCTTTTTCCGTCATTTTAGAGATGTAGTTGAAAAAGGGTATCTCTACCTTGCACAACCACCGCTTTACCGCTATAAAAAAGGTAAAAAAGAGATTTACTTTAAAGATGATAGAGAGATGAATAATTTCTTAATTGATAACGGTATAGAGTCTTTAGATATGGAGGGTGTTGGTCATAATGACCTTGTAGCATTCTTTAAAATGGTAGATCATTATGCTGGAAGTCTTGCAGCCTTGGAGCGTCGTTATGCTCTAGTTGATTTAATTCGTCACTTTATAGAAAATCCAGATTTAATCTCTTTAAAAGCAGCAGATTTATACATAAAAGTAGAAGAATTTTTAGCATCTATAAATAATAATATTTTAACAAAAACAATTAATGAAGAGACAAATGAGATTCATATTTTCGTACAGACTCAGGGTGGTATGGAAGAGTTACTTATAAATGATGATCTTTTCACTGCTCCACACTTTACAGAAGCTAATTTTGTTTTTAGAAAGATACAAGAGTGGGATTTATCATTTGACAATGATATTATAGAGGAGCTTGAGAATATTAAAGAGTATGCTAGAAAAGGTTCATATATTCAGCGTTACAAAGGTCTAGGTGAGATGAATCCAGATCAACTTTGGGAAACAACAATGACTCCAGAAAACCGTGTACTTCTTCAGGTAACCATTGAAGATGCCGAAGTGGCTTCAGATGCATTTACACTCTTTATGGGAGATGAAGTTGAACCTCGTCGTAACTATATAGAAACACATGCAAAAGATGTAAAACATTTAGACGTTTAACAGTTTTATATGTTACTTCCACAAACAAAAGAGAGGGAGTACCGTTTTAGGTTAGCACTTAGAATGGGACTTCCTGTTTTTGCTCTTATTGTCGCTTTTGTCTCCCATACTTTTTTAGGAAATTCTGAAACACTTCAACCCTCTTTTTATGTAGAATCTCTCATTCTTCTAGTTTTTAGTATCTACTTTTTTCTCTATCTTATCTATAATGGTTTTAATGTAAAAATTACCGATGATGTAAGTAAAACTTTTACACGTGAGTATCTTTTTGAGTATTTAAAAAAAGAGTTGAAAAAACGCCAAGAGTATACGCTTATACTTTTTAGTATTGATAACTTGCATGATATAAATACCCTGTATGGTATCAAAAATGGTGATAAAGTTTTAGAAGAATCAGCAAAATGGGTTGCTTCTTATCTTGAATCTCATAAGATAGAAAACTTTCCACTTGGTCATATTAAAGGTGGTGATTTTATTTTTGGACTGAATGGTTTAAAGAGTGAGTATAGTACTATTTTAGATTTAATGTGTTTAAAATCAAGTGAGTTTAAAGTCGGTGATATAGAGGTAAAACTCAGTGCATCGATAATAGATACTTCTTATTCTAGAGATTTAGACTATATGGTTGAAAAACTTTTTGAACTTCAAGATGAGAGAAGAAACTCAAAATATAAAGAGAGTGCAGACTCTTATAACCCAAACGAATTAGAATCAGCAGTTATAGAAGCTATAGAAAATCGTCGACTTAGCATAATGGCACAAGATGTTTTTACTCGTGAGCATGTAATGTTTAAAGAGTGTTATGTAAAACTTAAAACTTCTAAAGGTAAACTACTATTTCAAAAGAGTTTTACAAAAGTTATCAACAAACTTGGACTTGGAGTAGAGTATGACTTGATGGTTTTAGAGACTTTAATTCTTAATGTAAAACCAGATGAAGAGAGTATATATGCTCTGAATATCTCTCCAACTTCACTAAGAAATGAAAAATTTCTAGCATCAACAAAAGAGTTGTTAAAAAATACAAAGACGAAGATAATGTTTATATTGAGTGAAGTAGAGTATTTTAGTCATACTAGTAGATATAATGCACTACTAAACTCTTTAAAAAGAATGGGAGTGCTTATAGCTATAGATAGATTAGGTTCTATTCATACAAGTTTTTTGTATCTTAGAGAGTTAGATATTGATGTTGTGAGGTTTGATACTTACTATTCTAGTTTTTCTAAATTAGAAGCAAATAGGGCTATCATTGATGGTTTTGTTTGTATGGCACATCAAAAAAAGATAAAAACTTGGATAAAAAATATAGAAGATAATGAGAGTTTGGAATTAGTGAAAAGTTTAAATATTGACTATTTAGAGGGAAAAATTTTGTCTCCTTTAGAGATGATTTATGAAAATTAGTAGAAGAAGGATTGGAAAATGAAGTATGGTGAAAAAGAGATAAGAGAGTTTGATGTTGAGAAGGATTTAGAAATTTGGCCTAATGAACATAAAAAAGATTATCTCATTAAGGTAACACTTCCGGAGTTTATGGCATTATGTCCTAGAAGTGGATATCCAGATTTTGCAGAGATTTACATAGAGTATATACCAGATGCATATGTAGTGGAGTTAAAAGCTATCAAGCTTTATATAAACTCTTTTATGTTTAAACATATCTCTCATGAGAACTCTGCTAATGAGATTTATGATGTTATTTGGAAAAAAATACAACCAAAATATCTTAAACTTGTAGCAGATTTTAAACCTCGTGGAAATGTACATACCGTAATAGAGATAGATAGTTCAAAACAAAAATCATAATAAGTGAAGTAAAATGTTTAGTAAACTACTTGGAAAAAAAGATACAAAAAATTCTGAAAATGATGCCTTACAAGAGGAGATAAAATCTCGAGTTGCAAAAATGAACTTAACAGAGATGAGAGCTTATCTTAACAATAATATTAAAGATTTTTTTGTTACTTCATACGGACTTAATGAGGTTCTGAGAAAACTGACATCTCTTGATGAAAAAAGCCAAAAGTACTACTTAAATGCAGATGACATGGATAGCAAAAAGAAAAAAGCATTTGATTTAGTGATAGGGAGTATGAAAAACTCAAATATGACGCTAGAAACATTGGAGTTATTGAAGAAATTTATCGAAGTTTATGCAGATATCATCGCAGAGTACGATAGAAAGCATAAAGAAATCTATATTTCTCGTCTCAATGATGCTGTTGATTTGGGTGTAAAAACTTTGGAACATCTTTTACATATAAGTAATAAAACAAATATTTTATCTGAGTAAATTTTGAAAGATTATAATGTTTTAATCGTTGAAGATGAATCTATACCTGCTCATTATATTAAAAAAATACTTCTTCGTGCAGGATACAAAGTTGTAGGTATTGCGAGTTCGAAAGATTTAGCCTTTGAGTTGATGAAAAATATACCTAAGCTTGATTTAGTTCTTATGGATATAAAACTCAAAGGATCAGCAGATGGGATAGAGACGGCAAAAAGTCTTCAATTTCATTATGAATGTGCTATTTTATTTATTAGTGCTTATTCAGATAGCACTGTTTTAGAGCGCGCAAAAGATGTAGATGCTATAGGTTTTTTAGTGAAACCTATACAAGAGAGTACGCTTCTAAGTACCATAGAAATAGGGATGTCAAATTTTGCATTTAAAAAAGATAAGTTTAAAACTACTTTGTGTGATGGTTCTGTTTTCAATGCAAAAGAGCAGATAATACAAGGAAGTGAAAAAATAGTTGATCTCTCACATCATGAAACAATTATATTGAGTCTATTTTTAAAAGATAAAAACGGACTTATAACAAATGAGCAGGTAGAGTCAGCTTTTGGTGGAGCTGAACCTTTAGGTCAGGGTGCTCTGCGTACTATGATTTGGAGACTACGTAAAAAACTACCTGCATGTATAAATATAGAAAATATCTATAATTCTGGTTATAAAATAAAATTCTAAAATGAAATTACCAAAAATCTTTTTAAAATCTTTTTTACTTATACTTCTTCTTAGCAGCATATATTTTGGTTTTATTTTCTCTATATTTATTCCTCAAATTGAAAAAAATATCATATCATTAGAAGACTCTATAGGAAAGGCACAGCTTGAGAAGACTGTACAGATTATTCAAAATAGTGCCTTAGAACTTAAAAATTATGAAGCAATAGCCTTAGAACAGCGTAAAGATGAACTCAAAAAACTTACAGATGTAGTTTATAATATCATTCAAGTAAACTATAAAGAGTCCTTAAAAGAGGGTGCTAATGTAACAAAAATAAAAGAGCAGACACTTCAACTTATAGCAAAATTGCAGTATGGAAATAGTGACTACTTTTATGTGAGTACTTATGATGATATTCTTATATCCCACCCCTATTTAAAAAATAAGGATTTTTCAAAAATAAAAGATGTCTATGGTAATTTGGTTGTTCCTCCACTAGTAAAAATTGCTAGAGAAAAAGGTGAGGGTTTTATACGTTACTGGTGGAAAAAAAATAATGAAGACCCAACACCATATGAAAAGCTCACTTATGCAAAAAATTTTTCTCCTTGGGGTTGGGTGGTTGGAACAGGTGTCTATATAGATGATATCAATAGGGAGGTTCAAAACAGAAAGAAGAAGTTGATAGAGCGATTAAAGAAGATACTTCGTTCAACTAAAATAGGAAAAAGTGGTTATGTTTATATATTTGATTCTTCGGGAAATATGCTTATTCACCCTAATATTACACTTGAAAATATTAATTTTAAAGATTGGAAAAACCCAGGTAAAGAGAGCTATATTTTTGATGATTTGGTAGATGCCTATAAACATGGAAATAAGACACTTTACTATAACTGGGATACACCATCAGATAAGAAAAACTATAGCTATAAAAAAATCTCTTGGATTGAGTATGAACCTACTTTTGATTGGTATATCTGTTCTTCTGCCTATTTAGATGAGTTTTATCAAGATAGTGATAATCTTAAAAGTTTTATTATCTCTTTTGCTGTTATTATGACACTTTTTCTCATTCTTATTGGACTCTATTTTTTAAAGCAGATATTTTACCCTATAGTTGCTTTGGCAAAAAATGCAGAAGAGGTTAAAAGAGGAAATCTTCAAAGTAGATATACAGGAGAGATTAATAATGATGAGACAGGCTTGCTTGCTCAAGAGTTTAACAACATGCTTGATACAATCAATAGTCAGATAGATACACTTGATAAAAAAGTTCAAGAAAAAACAGAAAAATTAACCATCGCTCTAAATGAAAAAGAGATTCTCTTTAAAGAGTTAAACCATAGAGTGAAAAATAATCTCTATGTGATTAACAGCATTATTGGCTTACAAGCATTTCAGGAAGAGAAGGTCTCTTTAGAACAGTTTATAGAAATAATCCAGCATCGCATAGACTCTATGGCTTTAGGTCATGAGATGCTAAATAGAAGTAAAGACTCCTATACAGTAGACACCAAAGAGTATATTACAACTTTAGTTGATTCTCTTATAAAAGCTTATATAGAGAATCCATCCTCGTGTAAATGCATCTATAAGATAGACTCTTTTACATTAAATATGGACAAACTACTCTCTTGCGGTCTTATAATCAATGAGTTAGTGACAAACGCCATTAAGTATGCTTTTAACTCTAAGGAAAACCAACTTACTATCTCGTTTATAAAAGTGGATGATATGTTGGAACTATCTGTGAAAGATAACGGTGCAGGGTTCAAAAGGGGAGAATATGATGGTGTTGGTTTGGAACTTGTTGAAATGTTGGTGACACAACTTGAAGGAACTATAGAATTTAAAAACGAAAGAGGTTCTTCTATCATTATTAAATTTAAAAGTTAAAAAATATTTAAGCAATCTGTGACACTTCTGTGATTATGTTGAGTTATAATTTACATATATAAGTATATGTAAGGAGTTTATTATGAGAGCTTTTAAAAAATTAAAATTTTTATTAATAAGTTTATTTTTTATGTTGGGGTTGAGTCAGCTTAATGCTGCTGATCCAATCATTACAAGTACGCCAGTTACAACTGCAACGCAGGGTAGTGAGTACTACTATAGATTATCAGCTTATGATGTAGATGGATATCATTTATACTGGAGCACTGATAGTAATATACTCCCATCTTGGCTTACTTTATCAGATGAAGATGTTACTCGACTTGGTCCAGTAAATTTTAGTGGAAGTAACGCATCTAGTACATCTATAAAGGTAGATACTCAAAATAGACCTATTGTAGTTTATAGTAACCCTTTGGCTCAAGTACAAAGATGGAATGGTTCATCTTGGGATAATTTAGGTTTTGTGAGTGAGGGGAGTGCTTTTTATCCATCTTTAGCGGTAGATAGTAGTGATGCTATATATGTAGCTTATAGAGACTCCATTCATGGAGAGAAAATTTCAGTAAAAAAATCTACTACCGATGGTATATGGAGTTATGTAGGTTTTGCTGGTTTTAGTGATGGTACAGTAGGTAGCCTCTCCATAGCAGTTGATAGTAGTGATACTCCCTATGTAGTCTATAAAGATAATGCAAATGCTGGTAAGGTTACAGTAAAAAAATATAATGGTACCTCATGGGTAAATGTAGCCTTTCCTGGGTTTAGCAGAATAATAGTTAGTGATACATCTATAATTATAAGTAGTGATGATACTCCCTATGTAGCTTTTTTAGATGGGACAATAGCTAGAATGATGAGATATGTCAATGGTACATGGGAGTCTGTAGGTTATGATTTTAGTTTTTATAATGCAAGTTTTTTATCTGTTGCATTTGACAGTCATGATGTACCTTACGCAATTTATAAAGAGTATGGTAGTACACTTAAAGTAAAAAAATTTGATGGATCGCTTTGGGTAGAGGTAGGTGACTTAACGGAGTTAAGTGGAACAGGTACTGCAGAGTTTACCTCTATAGCACTTGATACTCAAGATAATCCCCATATTATTTATAAAGATAATCTAGATTTTGGTGAGCTAAAGATAATGAAATTTGATGGTTCTCATTGGGATCTTCTACGTAGTAACAACTTGATAGGGTATGGTGGAGTTTACACTCCTTCTATTACTATTGATAGTAATGATACCCCTTATATAGTTTTTCAAAGCATGGCAACAAATGATCAAGGTGCTGTTGCTTTAGAAGTAATAGCACCAAATCTATCGGGAGTACCAACAAATGATGATGTGGGCACTTATGATGTTACTGTAACAGTAAGTAATCTTTTTAATAAATCTTATCAAAGTTTTCAAATAGATGTAACAGATATCAATGATGCACCAACGATTACAAGCACAGCAGTAACAACAGGAACACAAGATAGCGAATATATCTATAAACTACTAGGTGAAGATATAGATGGGGATGCACTTACTTGGAGTGTCACTTCAGGAGAGATTCTTCCATCTTGGCTTACTCTTAGTGAGAAACATTTCGCACCAAAAGGCAGTGTTGGGTTTAGTGATGCAAGGGTAGATTATCTCTCTATAGTTTTAGATACTCAGAGTGAACCTTATGTTGTTTATTCAGATGATGCAAAAGATGGAAAGGTAACAGTACAACACTTCAATGGTTCAGAGTGGGAGGGTCTTGGTTTAGCTGGATTTAGTGATGGAGAGGCAACATACACCTCTATAGCATTAGATAGTAATGATATGCCCTATGTAGCATACAGAGATAAATCTTTGCGTAAAGCTGTGGTCAAAAAGTATAACAATGGTGTATGGGAGAATGTCGGTGTATCAAATCCAAGTAATGGGGATGTAGATTTTGTTTCTATAATAATAGATAGTTACGATACTCTTTATATAGCATATCAAGATATTAGTAATGGTTCTAAAGCAATGCTGAAAAGATGGAGTGGTACAACTTGGGAGGATTTAAGTCCCGGAGGATTGAGTGAAGGGGGAGCAGACTATATAAGTATGAATTTTGATAATGATGATGTTATTTTTGTAGCTTATGGAGATTATGAACACTCCTATAAAGCAACAGTAAGAAAGTTTAATGGTGCTGTTTGGAGTACTGTTGGTAGTGTTGGATTTAGTACGAGTAGAGCATCAACTCTTTCACTAGATTTTGATAGTAGGAATACCCCTTATGTAGCTTATAAAGATTTTTCAAACTCTAAAGTAACAGTACAAAAATTTAATGGCTCAGAGTGGGAGGGTGTAGGTTCTGCAGGCTTTAGTGATGGTTTAGCGATTCATACTTCCATGGTGATAGATAGCCGTGATATACCTTATGTTACTTATATAGATGCATCACATGATTATAAAGCAATCGTCAAAAAATATAATGGAAGAGCATGGGCAGATGTAGATGCCACTAATGATGCAAGTGATGGAAAAGTGGATTTTACAACTATAGTTTGTAATAGTGATGATGAGCTTTATATAGCCTATAAAGATTTTGTACATGATGAGAAAGCTACTGTGATGAAGTTATATCATGCAACATTAGAGGGAACACCAACTAATGATGATGTAGGCCTGAATGATGTGAGTATTACTCTCAGCGATGGAAATGGTTTAAGTTCAGAACAAACATTTCAAATTGATGTAGCCAATGTCAATGATGCACCAACGATTACAAGCACGCCAGTTACTACTGCAACACAAGATGTAGTTTACAAATATTTCCCTCAAGGAGATGATATAGATGGAGATGCACTTACTTGGAGTGTAACTCAAGGAGAGACGCTTCCATCTTGGCTTACTTTATCAGGAAGTACTATAAGTAGTGTGGGAATAGAAGCATTTAGTGATGGGGGAGTAAGTTATACTACCATAGCTATGGATAGTAACAACATACCTTATGTTGCCTATCAAGATTATGGAAATGGTGGTAAAGTAACAGTCCAAAAGTATGACGGAGGAGAGTGGATAGATGTAGGTTCGGCTGGATTTAGTGGGGGGTATGCCTATTATCTCTCTATAGTTTTAGATAGTGAGAATAGACCTTATGTTGCCTATAGAGATGAATCTTATGGAAGTAAAGCAACTGTTAAAAAATTTAATGGTTCAACATGGGAAGATGTAGGAAGTGTAGGAATGAGTGCTTCTCTAGCAGATTTCACTTCTCTTGCGATTGATAATAATGATACTCTTTATATCGCTTATAAAGATATTGGGAATGGTAGTAGAGCAACAGTTAAAAAGTTTAATGGTTCAACATGGGAATATGTAGGAACTGCAGGATTTAGTGATGGAATTGCAGACTATACATCATTAGTGATTGGTAGTGATAACAGACCTTATATAGCTTATAAGGATTATGGAAATAGCAAGAAAGTAACAGTTAAAAAGTTTAATGGCTCAACATGGGAAGATGTAGGGAGTGCAGGATTGAGTGCAGGAGAAGCATCTTATGTTTCTCTTACAAAAGATAGTAATGATGTTTTATATGTAGTCTATGAAGATAGTAACAATAATGATAAAGCAACCGTTAAAAAGTTTAATGGCTCAACATGGGAAGATGTAGGGAGTGCAGGATTTAGTGATGGAAAAGCGGAGTTTACCTTCATAGCTTTAGATAGTAGTGATACTCCTTTTGTTGTTTATAAAGACTATGCACATGATGAAAAAGTTACACTCAAAAAATATGATGGTACCAAGTGGCGTAGTACGCCTAAAGCAGCAACAGGTTTTAGTGATGGTGTCGTGTGGTATACAACTATGGCTTTTGATAGCAATGACTCAGCATATGTAGTCTATAGAGACGATGCACATGATTCAAAAACAACTGTAAAAAAAGTGACTCAAGCACTACTTATGGG
>Ga0256843_1001046_pt1 | contig 22534 bp, 21 predicted proteins | sample AlvinellametaG_FD_191572 | JGI IMG/M metagenome (GOLD analysis project Ga0256843, IMG submission 191572) | Pompeii worm associated microbial communities from hydrothermal vent at the East Pacific Rise, Pacific Ocean - Alvinella | ecosystem: Host-associated > Annelida > Integument > Unclassified ... | reverse complement strand
GGCTTTAAACTCTGCACTATATGTTCTTCTTTTTGTACTCATCTGTTCCTCTCTTTTTATCTTCTTATTTTATCTATTTTAATAAGAGTGTTGTATTAAGTGGTTTGTTTTTGTGGGGACATTATACAAACAGTGCTTCTTATCAGGAAAAGATAAGGGTTTCTCTGAATTCTTCTTCAATAATTCCTTTAAATAAAGTTATGCATGAAAAAAGTATTGAATCTATTGAAAGTGAATATTTTGATGGATTAACAATTCTTGATCAGGTTGAAAAGTTTAATCATCAGTTGATTGAATATGACTCTTCCTTAAAGATATTGAGCAATGATAGGAGAAAGTCTACAGATGGGTCGAGTGGAAAACTTTTTTTCCTAGGAGAAGATCGTTTAGATTCGACATGGGCATATCTAAAAAAAGAGTTAAAAGAAATTGATACTGCTTTTGGTCCAAAAACTCTAAAAATATGGGTTTCTGAAGAAAGTTTTAATATGTCATGTATTACTCAAGAGATGGTAGATATTTTGGCTCGAAGTTTTCTAACTGAAGGAGATAATAATGATATCTATGATTGGGTAACTAATGTTTTTGGTGAAGAGTGGGGAAGTGTAGATGAAAAGAAATTTATTGAAAAGCAAGACGAGATCAATATTTTACTTACTGATATTGAACATGATAATAAAATAGCAGGAGCTATTTCAGGGTATTTTTATGCAAAAGATACATATAGAAAGGCATATTATTCTGGTTCAAATGAGTCTTTAATATTTTATATTGATGCACCAATTTTTGCATCACACTCAGCGGATGTAGAGTGGAGTATTCATCAGCCTCAACCTAAAAAAATTCTTTCTGTATTAGCTCATGAGTTTGAACATATGATCTTTTTTTATCAAAAAAAGATTAAGCTACATGTAGAAAAAACAGTTCCATGGGTTGATGAGTTATTGGCAATATCTATAGAAGATCTTTTAGCTACGAAATTAAATAGTTTAGGAATTCGTGGGGTTCCTTCATTTGTTGGGGATGCAGGAGAGTATAAAATATATGATAATCGATTAGCACGTTTCAATAAAAATATTGAAGAGTCTGTTCTTCAATGGGATGGAGAGCTCAAGGACTATTCTAAAGTAGCCTCTTTTGGGGCTTATTTGATTCGAAATTATCATGGTGCAACAGTTTTGCACAATATTATGCATAATGCTTATGGTGATGAAGCGGCGATTGTGATGGCAGTTAATCACTCTCTTGTGGATGAGGAGTATAAGGATTTTGATGCCATTTTACAGGATTGGGGTATAGCTATATTGTTGAGTTCAGAAGAGCTAGATCAACCGAAGTATCAATTTAATCGGGGTGATTTTTTTGATTTTCCTTATGGAGATACACTTTATAGCGTGGGATCAATTAATTTTTTTAATTACTATATTCAGCCAACCATTCGTACCATAATGGATCAATCCATTGAGCCCCATGCAAATCTTTACTACAAAGTAGCAGATGTGGTGCAGGGTGAATTAAATATTAAATTAAATGTTCCTGATTCCGTACAGGTGGCACTGATTTCAAAGTAACTCTTTGCTAACTTTTTTTTTGGGTTTGAGTGAGCGTTTGCCTATCTCTTCTAAAAAGGTGGTAGCGTAGGCACCTTTGGGTAGGTAGAACTGCATGCGAAGTTGGGCTTTTTTCTCATCGTAGGAGAAGGCGAGGTTTTCTGGAAAGATCCATGCGAAGCGTCGCTCTCCTTTGAGGCTATAGAGCTCATGATCATCAAAGGGCTCTTCGAGATGGCGGGCATCGGCAATGGCGCGTTTGGCATGGGAGCCACAGAGCAGTCCCGTGGGAGAAACATTGTGAGCGAGAAAGGCTTTGCAGACCCCATTAAACGTTCGAAAAAAGAAGGATTTGCCGTAGGGGTAGGTTTGAATATCATCCCCAATAAAGAGTTTAAAAAACTGGGGTTGTTCTTGGAGGAGTTCAACCAATCCTTTGGGGTAGGAAAGTTTTTTGCTGGCTTTTTCCAAGGGTTTTTCATGAATGATTTTAGAGATTCTAACCCGTTCATTGAGCCACGCGTTAAAGAGATGACTTTGATAGGAAGCAACAAGAAGCCTCTCTTTGGCTCCTTTAAGCTTTTTTCCTGAGTGAGCAATCTCTTTTCCTTGGAGGTAGCTCTTGCTGTCCTCTCCAAAACGTTGATAGCCAAAGTAGTTAGGAATACCATCCTGTACCATTTGGCGAGCTACCTCTTGGATCGCTTCGTTGGCTTGGGGGGTGACATGGTGTAGAACAATGGCAAACTTATTGCCTTTGAGTTGACCGATTTTGATGGGGAACTTGCTGTAGTGTTTCTCAAGGATCTCAATCTTTTGGGTCGTGAGGTTTTTGATCACCTCTTTTTCATGTTTTTTAGGGATGGAGATGTATTGAATGGTGGTAGCACTTTTATCTTTGAGTCCTGCGTATCCAATCTCTTTAGTTTCAAGTTGGGTTGCTTTAGCAAGAACAGTAATGAGTTTGAAGGTACTCATCTCCTGTTTTTGAATCTTGAGAATAAGGTAAGCCCCCTTCTCTTTAAAGGGGTAAAGCGGGATCTCCTCCACGTAAAATCGATCAATGGTCTGTGCAAAGTCAAAGGGAATGGGATCGTGATTGTAAGCGTATATTTTTTTCATGGGGGGATTATAACATAAGTTGGTTAGCATGGGCATTGTTGCCCATGTTTTTAATGTTTACAGCTTTCGTGACTCACTTTGAGGTAGTACGAGAGTCCTAAAATAAGAGCCGTTACACCAATGATGAGGTAGACCGCAAAGATCAATTGGCTAGGATCATTGAGGGCAAATTTAAAGACGAGCATCAATGCCTCGATGGAGAGAGCAATAATAATCGATCCCAAGAAGCGGACCATGGTCTGATGGACATCATGCTCCCCCTCTTTCTCTTTTCCTAGTACCTCCTCTTCAAAGATCGCTTTGACAAGGTCAATAATCGCTAGTGAGAGGGTAAGAAGAATGGTGGATTTGAACATCTCATTGATCTTGATCTTGTGAAAGTCAATGCCGTAACCAATAAACCCATCAATGCCTTTAAAAAAGAGCAACATTGCAACAAAAAAGAGGGCGATGGAGAAGATGGTATAGACGATTTTACTTAAGTTTCCAAAGATGGAATCAACCGAGCTTGGTAGAAGCATGCGTAGAATATTTTTGAGGGTAATGTCCACGCAGATAATCAACAAGAGGTTGTCATCGGCATCATAGATGGGAAAACTTGCGGTTACTACAAGCTCTTTACTTGCGAGAGATGGGTAGGGGTCAGAGAGCTCACAACGGTGGTTTTTGACGGTATTGTAGTAGTAGCTTCGTGTACTTCGATTGCGTCCTTTATTGATACCATGGAGATATTTGTGTTGAGAGATATTGTTGGTAATCTGTATCCCTTGGGCATCCATGGCATAGATCACCTCACTTTTTGGGATGGCTTTTTTGAGCAGTTCCATGTTCTCAAGTACCACCTCAATACTCTCTCCATGAGGGATTTGAGCGATATTGGTACTCATGATATAACAGAGATAGGTACGTGCCTTCTCTTTGATTTGTTGAAACTCTTTGATCTCTTTAATGAGCAAGGATTCTCCTTTAGGTTTGAATAGCCTTAAAATACTTAAATTTTCCTTAAAATAAGCTTATTCTAAGGAAGAGCCGAGGATCAAGTTTTACTTTGTGGATAAATGGCTTGAAGGGCTTGGTAGAGGCTTTTTGGGGTGAGGGTAGGATCCTCTTGAAGAAGTCGTTGCATGATTACATTGTCCTCTTCATTGTTCCAAACTTTAATGTAGGTTCCCTCTTTGTAGCCATGATCTTGACGGAATTTGTTGAGGATATTTTTACCAATATAAAGGGCATAGAGTGCATCCAGATCAAGTCCCAGTTTGGAAGCGGTCTCTAAGAAGCTATCTGTCAAGGTGTCAATGTCTTGATTGCAAAAGAGGATACCTAGCATCTTCTCTACCTCTTTGATGGCGTGCTCACTTTCAAGTGGTTGGGGATTTTTTTGGGTAAGTTGTTGAAACCCTTGTAGGGATTGAATACGTTGGGCAAGCTCCTCAATGGTACCTCGTTGTTCAATCTTGTAAAGACGGAGTGCTTCACTCATGACAAAGTGCCAAATATCCACCAGTTCAATTTTGATGTTTTCATAATCGGGTGAGGCATCGATGTTTTTCCAGTGTTTCCATGGGTAGGAGTCGATCAGTTCTGCTGCTTCGAGATAGATACAGCGTCGCCAGTCGATCAATTTTCCATTTTTTGTAATACCTGCTTCCCAGTTGAGACCATTGGTGGTATCGTTAAGCTCCTGTTGGAGTTGTAGCATCTGTAGTAGTTGACTCATGTGTAACCTTATTTGATTCTTTTTTTGATATTATATCAGGTTGAGACTAAAGGAGATAGTGATGAGTATAATTTATCGTAACGCATTGATCTATGTTGAGGTAGAGCCTTCGGAGATTCCATGGCTCAAGATCTTTTCGCAAACACCCTACAAAGAGTTTTCCGATGCTCCCATGGAGGTACGCATGGAGATTTTTCGGGTGATGGATATTGTTGAACGGGAGATGATTGCCTTTTTTCATCCCACCAAAATCAATTTGGCAAGTTTTGGTAATTATCTGCCTCACCTCCATTGGCACGTGATGGCACGTTTTGAGGAGGACAGTTACTACCCTGAGCCGATGTGGGGCGAGAAGCAGAGGGAGGGAACCTATCAACTCACGGAGATGGATAGTTTTTTGACGCACCTTAAAGCTACCCTTTAGGAGTGTCGCCTAAAGAGTCCCAAAAAGCGTTGCAGAAGTGAAGGCGAGGAGACGCTTGTGGGAGGAGAGATGATGGCTTCCTCTGAAGGAGAGGAGGGGATGGTAGGACGTTGAGGCTCCTTTTTTTGCTCCTCTTTCTCTTCTTGAAGGGTCAGTGTCTCGAGGTAGGCTTTGGCCGCTTTGATGCGGTGAGGAGTGAAGTTAATCCGCATCCAAAATCCTTTCGATCTCATACATGGCATCTTCATTTTTAAGTCTGAACTTTACCTCAATACGTCGAGAGGCATCTTTGTCTTCGATGCCATTAACCTTGATGGGATCAAGATAGGATCGTCCACTGGCTACTAGTTTATCTTTGATGTTGTGCTCTTTGATGTAATCAAGGGTCAAGAGGTAGTTCATCACCGCATAGGCACGTTTTTGAGAGAGATTTAGGTTGTAGAGATAGCTTCCATCACTGTCGGTATGCCCTTCAATAATGATCTGGTCAAGATGGTTGTAGATGTTGGGATTACCGATAAGGGCATTGGCGTATTTAATAAAGTTGGATTTTAGTTCTCCTTTTGCCTCCTCTTTGAGCACCGCAGAGCCTTTGTCAAAAAGAATATTGGAGGCGAGTCGTAGGGAACCGCTCTTTTTATCGATGTTGATTCTCTCTCCTAAGGCAGACTTGAGTTCGGTAATGACTTTGAGCTTGATACCGGTAAGGGATTTGATTTTGGCTTTTTGTGCTTGGAGTTTGAGCAGTAACTCGTCGTATTGGGTCTGCTTGTTGTCCACCGCTTGTAGGAGCTGGAGCAGTTTTTGATCGTTTAGCTTGAGTTTCTCATCCTTTTGGGTTAATTCTGAAGAGAGTAGGAGTACCCTATTTTTGTACTGATCAAGAGATTGCTGTTGGGTTTGGAGGGTTTGATTGTTCTCTTTGATGAGGTTTTGAAGGAGAATAATATGGTTGGAGTATTGATCTACTTTGCTGTTTTGAGCCAAAAGCAGTTGGTTAAGTTTTTCCACCTCGCTGGCTTTGAGCTCAAGACTCTCTTTGGTGATCTTAAGCTCCTCTTGAGTGGAGTTTAGATGCGCTTCACGTTGTGCAAGTAGGTTACGAAGCTGATTAATCTCACTGTCTTTAATGTGAATGGTCTCCGCTTTATCCTCAAGGCTCTCCTCTTGTGCTTCAAGCACTTGGGATTGATTCTCAAGGGTAGACTCTTTCTCTTTGAGGGTATTTTTAAGAATGGTCGATTTGACAATAATTGCCCCAATTAACAGAATAAAAACAAAAAGTAACCCCGCCATTAAATCTGCGTAGGAGATCCAAAAGTTGGTGTTTTCTTCTCGATTGCGATCAGTTTGAAACATGGTCAGCTACTTGATGAATACGTTGATTAATGATCTCTTGCTGATGACGGGTAATGCTCTCTTGCAAAAGACGGTTCTGTTCACTAATACTGCTCACAAAATTTCCAAGTTTGATAATCACATCCCCTAACTCCTCGTCAATTTTATGGAACGTAAGGTTGAGGGAGTTTTCCAGTGAGTTATCAAATTGATCCAATGAATATTGGAGCTTTTGGGTCATTTTATTAAACTCTTTAATGTTGCGTTCGATGCTCGCGTTGGCTTGGACAGCATCTTGGGATTGATGAATCTTGGCAATGGTGTCTTTGAGATCGGTGGAGACCATTTTCATGTGATTGGTAACGGTGGTAAAGTTTTTGTTGGTCTCATTGATGATGCGTTGGAAGTTCTCAAGATGTTTTTCATTAAGTGTTTGAATAAACTCTAGATTAAAGGTATCTTTAAGGGCTTGCATGAGACGTTCGTCTCTCATGTTGTGCAACATGTGTTCATGGCGTTTGAGTTCACTCTCTGTCCAGATAAACTTGCGATAGGTCTTTTGAAGCTGATGGGCATCAGCATCGGCTTTGGAGAGTCCTCGCTTTTCAAAGTAGTTCCAGATAATGGAGAGAAAAATCCCAAAGATGGAGGCATAAAATGCGGTACCTACCCCACGAAGTAATAGAGAGATCTCACTCTCAAGCGCTTCGGAGTTGGTACTGCTAAAATCTGGCATCGAGAGGGCAATGGCGGTAAAGGTCCCTAAAATCCCTAACATTGGGAAAAAAGAGGGGGCAATGGAGGCAAAATTATCGTTTCGAAAGTGCTGATAGAAGGAGTCGATCTCTTGTTGGATGTCAATGGTGGATTTGGTCTTATCCCCAATGGTTAGAGCATTGGTTTGAATATGTTTTTGGATATGCTCTTTGAGCTCTTGATAGTTGTCCCGCATCTTACAGATGACATAATTGGCATTGTGTTGGATAAAGAGCAGGTAGATCAAGTAGATCAACACAATAATGACCACGGAGTGAAGATCCACTTTGAGAGGGATCATCCCTAGGTAGCCCATGACAATACCCGCAACAAAGAGGGTGGGAAGCAGGGCAATAACGAAAAAATTGATAAAACAAGGGGTTGAAGAGGTGTTCTTTGACATGGCTATACTCTTAATATGAAATTTATTAGGTAACAATAGTAGCTAAATTATATTAATAAAATGTTAATGTCGTGATCGCTTTTTGATCGCTTTTGATGCGGTCTTGTTGTTTTCGATCATGGATTTACTCTGATTAATATCATAGACTTGAATGGGTACTTTTTTGACCAGATAGAAGTATTCTGGATGGAGTACATTGGCATAGGTTTGGATAATGGCTGTTTTATAGGTGCTTCGGGTTAGTACTTTTTTTACCGTTCCCACTGGAATATTGGCGAGAAAAATATTGTCGAGTCCACTCGTAACTACTTTGTCACCAATAGAGATTTTGGACCATTTGGGGATAAAGTTGATCTCCATGGTCTTCTCATCAATCCCTTTGGCAATCCCAGGCATCTTTTTTTTACCAATAAATGTTGAGAATTGACACTTCTCATTGGAGAGGAGGATCCCTTCAAGAAGATTGTCTTTTTTGATGGCGATCCCTGCAGCAACATTCTTTTGGATTAACCCATAGATCTTATCGTTTTTGAGATGTTTTGGGTTGGTAAGGTAGATATTGGAGAAGTCATTAATTTTTTTGTAGGAGATGGTCTGTACTTGAAGAACATTATCATCATGGATATACTTTTCAAGTTTGGAGTGGCTGTACTGTTCAAGCTGATTGATGGTCATTTTTTGTTGGTAGAGATATTTTCGTAAAAGAACATTCTCTGCTTTGAGTTGATCAATCCGTTCGGCTTGATTGGTATATTTTTCAAACTTTTGGGTGGTACTGTTGGCAAAATCGAGGTACATCTCCTTGATCGGGAGGGTTACCTTGGAAAAACTCTCTTGAAATCGCTCCTCCTTTTGGAAAAGAAGAAGCGCAATAACGGAGATGACCACCGTAAAAATGATTTTTTTATTCATCGTAAGCGGTATGGTGGAGGAGATCGATCTCTTCTAAGGCTTTACCGGTTCCATTAGCAACCGCAAGCAGAGGATCCTCGCAGACGTAAACAGGGAGCTTAACAATATTGGCAAGGTACTTATCAAGACCTCGAATCAGTGCCCCGCCACCGGTGAGTACAATACCATTTTCAACAATATCTCCCGCCAAGTCAGGTGGGGTCTCCTCTAGGACAAGCTTGAGGGCTTCACCAATCTCTTTGAGCGGAAGCTTCATCGCATCACGCATGTGTTCGGAGTTGATCTCAATAGAAGAGAGCAGACCGGTCACCTGATCTCGCCCTTTGACCGTCATGGTCAGCTCCTCATCGAGTTGAATCGCGGTTCCAATCTGAATCTTCATCTCCTCAGCGACACGATCCCCAATGAGCAGGTTAAAGTTCTTTTTCATGTAATCAATAATCGATTTATCAAGCATGTCTCCTGCCACACGGATCGACTTACTCTGCACGAGACCCCCGAGGGAGGTTACCCCAATCTCGGTGGTTCCTCCACCAATATCAACAACCAAGTTTCCGTTGGGCTCTTTGACCGGAATCCCTGCACCAATGGCTGCTGCCATGGGCTCTTCGATGAGGTAGACCTCTCTTGCTCCGGCACTCATGGCGGACTCTTTGACCGCCTTTCGCTCTACTTGGGTTAAACCAAAGGGAACGCAGATGATGATACGTGGGGAGAAGAGCCCTTTTCGGTTATGAACTTTCTCGATAAAGTACCGAATCATCATCTCTGTGACATTAAAGTCGGCAATAACTCCATCTTTCATGGGACGGATTGCTTTGATGTTACCAGGTGTTTTCCCTACCATGTCTTTTGCCTCTTGTCCCACGGCTAAGATATCTTCCCGTCCATGTTTATCGTATTGGATGGCAACCACGGATGGTTCATTGATACTGATCCCTTTACCCTTGACGAGTACGAGTGTATTAGCGGTCCCTAAGTCAATGGCTAAGTCATTGGAGAACATTCCTAAAAATTTTTTTAACATCTTATAATTCCCTATGCTGATTTTGAATTTTTTATATAGAGTGGTTTAACACCACGGTTGATAACATCTTCGGTGATAACGACTTCGTACCCTTCTAACTCAGGAAGTTCATACATAACATCAATGAGTGACTCCTCCATGATCGAACGCAGTCCCCGTGCACCCGTTTTGCGGTTGATTGCCTTTTGGGCAATGGCTTTGAGCGCACTCTCTTCAAAGGTTAAATAGGCATTGTCAATCTCAAAGAGTTTTTGGTACTGTTTAACAATAGCATTTTTGGGTTCGACCAAGATACGCACCATGTCTTCAAGCGTAATGGGCTCGAGGGTTGCAGTGACATGCAGTCGACCAATGAGTTCAGGAATAATTCCAAACTGCACCAAGTCATCCGATTCAATGAGGTGCATAACATCTTCGTTCTCTTTATTACTGCGTTTGACCTGACCAAATCCAAGTTGATTGGCTCCTAAGCGACGCTGAATAATCTCTTCGATTCCATCAAAAGCCCCTCCACAGATAAAGAGAATGTTGGAGGTGTCAATCTGCAAGAAGTCTTGATTGGGGTGTTTTCTCCCCCCTTTGGGGGGGATATTGACCACACTTCCTTCAATGATTTTTAGCAGGGCCTGTTGGACTCCTTCTCCTGAGACATCACGGGTAATGGAGCGGTTCTCTCCCATGCGGGCGATTTTGTCCATCTCATCAATAAAGATAATTCCTCGTTCTGCTTTGGCTACATCACCATCGGCGGCTTGGAGCAGTTTGGTGAGGATGTTTTCAACATCTTCGCCCACGTACCCTGCCTCGGTGAGGTTGGTCGCATCGGAGATGGCAATGGGCACATTAAGAAAACGTGCAATGGTCTGTGCTAAAAGGGTCTTTCCCGAACCAGTAGGTCCAATAAGCAGAATGTTGGACTTTTCTATGTTGGTATCGTTCTCAAGGTTATTTTTGAAAATTCGTTTATAGTGGTTATAGACAGCCACAGAGAGTGTCTTTTTGGCACGATCTTGCCCAATCACATACTCGTTTAATATTCTATGAATCTCTTTGGGTGTGAGTAGGGTTTGTGATTCGGGTTCAACCGTGTTATTCTCCTCTTCGCCAAACAAAATTTTGTACGCGGAGGTGACACAGTTGGAACAGATATAGACATTGTTCCCTGCAATAAAAGGGTTCTCTTCTTTCTCTGTAGTATTACAAAAGCTACATACTTTTCTAGCCATTAATATTTTTCCTTATAAATGGGATACCACGCTTAGATTGGGTGATAAACGTTAATAAATTTTTGACACTTGGGGTCATTGTTTCTTTTTCTAAAAGTGCTTGTGCGGTCTCTTGGAGGGGGGAACCACTCTCAAAAAGGGCTTTATATACGGTTTTTAATTCATTGATTTCATCGCGTTGGAGATGTCGTCGAAGCCCTGTGAGATTGAGACCGCGTAAGGTGGCTCGATTACCTTCTGCAAGACAGTAGGGAGGAATATCTTGACTCAAGGCACTCGCTCCTGCAATCATGGCAAAATCACCAATTTTGACAAATTGATGCACCGGAGTAAGTCCCCCAATGACCACATGATTGCCCAGTTCAACATGCCCTGCTAAGGTAGCACCGTTGGCAAGGATGCAGTGATGACCAAGTTTTACATCATGTCCAAGATGAACATAGCCCATCAGCAGGTTGTGGTCCCCGATTTGGGTTACGCCACCCCCTCCTGCAGTTCCTGGGTTAAGAAGGGTAAATTCACGTATTTTATTATAATTTCCGATAATTAGTTGGACCTTCTCACCCGCGTATTTTAGATCTTGAGGAATTGAACCCACTACCGCGTGTGAAAAGATATGATTGCCCACGCCAAGGGTGGTATGACCGGCAATAACGGCATGGGCATCGATCACAGTATCATCGCCAATGGTCGCCTCAGCAGAGATGGTTACAAACGGACCAATGGTAACATTCTCGCCAATTACAGCTCCATTTTCAATGATAGCGGTTGGGTGTATAGTTGACACGAAATTCCTTTTATTTATCTACAATCATGGCTTTTAGCTCAGCTTCTGCTACCAATTTTTCATTGACGTACGCTTTGGCATCAAGTTGCCAGATGGCTCCCCGTTGTCGAATAACTGAGAGACGATAGACCAACTGATCACCAGGGGTAACGGGTGAGCGAAATTTGGCTTTGTCAATACTCATAAAATAGACCACTTTATCTTTGGCCGCCTCTTGATCCTCTTCGCTGGAACTCTGAAATGCCAAGACACCTCCGGCTTGTGCCATCCCTTCAATAATCATAACCCCTGGGTAGATGGGGTGATCGGGAAAGTGTCCTTGAAAGACCGGTTCGGAGATCGAGACATTCTTATACCCTTCAATACTAACGCCTTTTTCAAGCTTTGTGACACGATCAAGCAATAAAAAGGGGTATCGGTGCGGTAAGATTTTTTGAATTTCAACTACGTTAAATATCACGAGTTTAACCTTTAAAAAAAAATTTATTAATTTTAGCCAAATTAAGCTAAAAATCGTGTCAAAGCTTGATAAGAACCTCTTTGACATCTTCATAAATATCGCTTTTATTTAAGATCTCAAGCTTTTGTGTTGGAATCTGTTGTACCACAAGAATCATACAGAGATCGTACGGATTGGCAATCAAGGCACGGCGTATTGCCACCTCTTCTTGAAACGATGGTGGATCAAAAATAAGCGATTGCACCGAAGGATAGTCCCGTTTTGCAAGTTTGTTATAGTGGGAGAGCGTGATAAATTTAACTTCGTCACGGTTCATGTAATGCAATGCTCCAATATTAAACTCCACACGTCCACGGGTATATTCCCCCTTGAGGGTTGAGTAGGGCAACAGATGGGCGGGAACGGTCTCTTTTTTGATACGAAGGTAGCCCCAACGGTGTCGCCAGTTCAAAAAACGCTCTTTGACAATTTTGTAGGGGATCCCATCTGCTTCGAGTTGCCAACGTTTCTCATAGAGTGCCAAACGTGCCTCAATTGATTCAGGTTGAACCTGTCCTGAGATCGGAGAGAAGAGCTCATCGGCAAGCTTTTGTTGTTGATCGCGTTGCATACGAAGCCCAAAGAGACACCCGCAGTAATCCTGCCGATAGAGGGCATCTTTTTTTGCCAAAATATTTTGCTCTTGGGTTCCTGAGGCTTTGCGGTAATCGGGAGCAATAAATTGAATACCATACTCTTCTCCCAAGAGATCGCCTGAGTGTTGAAGCTGTTTGAGGGACTTTTTAGGACTAGTAAGCAGGGTGGAGGTAAAGGTACGCTCTCCTAGTTCTTGTGCCTTTTTGGCACTCACCTCAAAGCGTCGATCAAAACAGACCGAACACCTTGCCCCCTTCTCTGGCTCATGCTCCAACCCCCGAACCGCCTCAAGCCACCGCTGGGTATCGTACTCCCCCTCAATTAGCTCAATGCCCAGCATCGCACAGGAGCGTTTGACATCCATAAGACGCAGTTGATACTCACTGTAGGGGTGGATGTTGGGATCGTAAAAGAAGCCAATAAGTCGTTCATTGGGATAATCGGCTTGGAGTTTTTGTAAAAAATAGTGGCTATCAACAGCACAGCAGATATGTACTAAAATGGTAACGTCCTTGTGTAGGTTTTTTCGTTTTGTGGGGTTGATTTTATCGAATCTATTATATTTATATGCTTTAAATTTTTGTTTGATACAATTAAATTTAAAAGAGAAAAAAATGGAACAACTTACCGACCTCAAAGCAATTCTTCACTCTAAACGAGCCAATATCTATTATCTCGAAAAGTGCCGAGTCATGCAAAAAGATGGACGAATCCTCTATCTCACAGAGTCCTCAAAAGAGTATCAATACTACAATATCCCCATCGCCAATACCACCTGTTTGCTTCTAGGAACAGGAACATCCATTACCCAAGCAGCCATGCGAATGCTCTCTCAAGCAGGGGTATTGGTAGGGTTTAGTGGAGGTGGTGCAACGCCACTATTTATGGGAACTGAAAAAGAGGTCAAGATAGATATTGAGTGGATGACTCCTCAAAGTGAATACCGACCAACGGAGTACATTCAAGGGTGGATGCAGTTTTGGTTTGATGAGAGTAAACGGCTAGAGACTGCCAAACGATTTCAGATAGCACGAGTAGCATTCATACAAAAAATATGGTCAAAAGATAAAGAGCTAAAAGAGAATGGATTTGATACCAGCAGTAGTGAATTTTTGGCAATGTTTCAAGAGGAGATTACCAATATCAACAACGCTCAAAATGTCAATAAACTCATGACCCTAGAGGCAAGTTTGACCGAAAAGCTCTATGCCTACTCTGCAAAACGCACCAATCAATTTGGCTTTAAACGAGATAGAAGCAGTAATGCTGATATTGCCAATGATTTTTTAAATCACGGTAACTACTTGGCTTATGGATTAGGAGCAACCACGCTTTGGACGTTGGGAATTCCTCATGGTTTTGCTGTCATGCACGGCAAGACACGAAAAGGAGCTTTGGTGTTTGATATTGCAGACCTTATCAAAGATGCAATTGTTTTGCCGTGGGCTTTTGTCTGTGCCAAAGAGAGGATGAGGGAAAATGAGTTTCGCTCACAACTGCTTCAAAAGTTTGTGGAGCATAAGGCTTTGGATTTTATGTTTAGCGAAGTTAAAAAGGCTTCCAAATTTTATGGTGAGATTCAATCATGATAGTCACTTTTGTCTCTCAATGCGAAAAGAACGCCCTCAAAAAAACACGAAGAGTATTGGACTCTTTTGCCAATAGAATAGGCGATAAGACATGGCAGACCATTATCACTATGGAGGGCTTAAAGGCTGTAAAAAAACTTCTTAGAAAAACAGCATCTAAAAGTACGGCGGTAAGTTGTCACTGGATTCGTAGTAGCAGACGAGTTGAGCTTATGTGGGTAGTGGGGAATAGAAATAGATTTAATAGTGAGGGGGTTGTGCCTGTGCATATAACATCTGATGATAGTTTGATTTTCAAAAGTGAGTATTTTTGGGGTAATATAGAGGTTATTGCTCTACTCTCCTCTTTGGCAGGGATTTTTCATGATATTGGCAAAGCCAATAATCTTTTCCAAAATAAACTTGACCCCAAAAAAGAGTCAAAAGGGTATGAGCCTTATCGGCATGAGTGGGTCTCTTTGCGACTGTTTCAAGCATTTGTGGCAAATAAAAGTGATAGAGTATGGTTAAAAGCATTGGTTGATGTAAACCGTGCCACAGAAAAAGAGATATTAAATGGTTTGGTTAGAGATGGGATAGACCCCAATATTAAAATATTTGATACGTTAGCTCCCATTGCCAAAGTTGTGGCTTGGCTCATTGTTGCACATCATCGTCTCCCTATCTATCCCCATCGTCAAGAGAGTAACCCTCCTAAGTATGAGCATATAGAGGATTGGCTAGAGCGTGATTTTAATGCGTTGTGGAATTCTCAAAACAGTAAATACAGAGAGTGGACAAAAAAGGAGATAGAGGATACATGGTCATTTCAAGAGGGGACACCCTTTAGAAGTGCCTATTGGCAAACGGAGGCTAGTGAATTGGCTAAAAGAGCATTGGCTACAGAACAACTGTTTGAAAAAGAGTGGTTTACTCAACGCTTTACCATTCATTTGGCTCGACTTGGCTTGATGATTGCAGACCACTACTACTCTCCCAAAAAAGCTGATACAACACTCCAAGATAGAAACTATGGGGCGTGGGCAAATACCAAACATCATCTTCTAAATCAAAAACTTGATGAGCATAATATTGCGATCTATAAAAATGCGTATAGATTCATTCATGACCTACCAGAGCTTAGAGAGGAGTTACCTACACTTGAACTATCTGATGAGATAGTGAAACCTATTTATCAGAGTAAAGAGCAAAAAGAGCTTTTTAAGTGGCAAGATAAAGCGTTTAAAGTAGCCAAAGAGTTACAAAAAAAGAGATTGGAGCATGGATTTTTTGGTATCAATATGGCTTCTACAGGTAGAGGAAAAACTTTTGCTAATGCTAAGATTATGTATGCTCTAGCAGATGAAAAGATGGGATGTCGATTTAATATCGCTTTAGGATTGAGAACACTAACACTACAAACAGGAGATGCTTTAGCCAAACTTTTAAAACTCAAAGAGGAAGATTATGCTGTCCTGATTGGTTCACAAGCTGTCAAAAAACTCTATGATAAAAAAAATAAAGCAGAGAGTGAAGAGCTAGAACAGGAGTCTAGTTATGGTGGTAGTGAATCAAGTGAAGCCTTAATAGAGCAAGAGCAAACCCTCTACTATAGGGGGATAGTAAATAACAGGATTTTGAATGATTGGTTAGAGGGCAATATAAAAATGCAACAGATAATAGATACACCTCTGCTTATTAGTACTATTGACCATCTAATCCCTGCCACGGAGGGGATACGAGGAGGGAAGCAAATAGCCCCAATGCTTAGGCTTTTGACCTCTGATTTGGTTTTGGATGAGCCTGATGATTTTGCTTTAGAGGATTTACCTGCTCTGTGTCGTTTAGTAAATTGGACGGCGATGTTGGGTGGTAAAGTTCTGCTCTCTACAGCTACCATGCCACCTGCGTTGGCAAATGCACTTTTTAGAGCCTATAGAGCAGGTTGGAGGGACTATACCCAAGTCAATGGAATGGGTAAGGCAGAGTCCAAAATATGCTGTGCGTGGTTTGATGAGTTTGAGAGTAATGGACTGTTGATAGATGAGGATTTCTCAAAGGAGCATAACCAATACATCAAGAGACGAATTAAAAACTTAAATAAAAAGAGCATTATATTACGCAGAGCAACGCTTTTGCCTATCTGTTCAGAAAAAAATGAGATTTTTAGTGTTGTCGCCAAGAAGTTTTTGGAAGGGGTATATCAACTGCATGATAATCATCATCAACAAAATCATCAAGGAGAGAGTGTATCCATAGGCTTGATACGTATGGCAAATATTAATCCCTTGGTCAAGGTGGCACAAGAGATTTTGATGATAACGCCTAGAGAAGATACAGCCATTTACTACTGCATCTATCACAGTAAGTTCCCTTTGGCAATGCGTTCATCCATAGAAGAGCGACTTGATAGGATTTTGAGACGCGATAATGCAGAGAAGCTATGGGAGCATCAAGAGATAAAGGAGATGTTAGCCAAAAGTGATAAAAAACATCATATTTTTGTGGTCTTAGCCACCTCCGTAGCCGAAGTAGGACGAGACCATGATTATGATTGGATTATTGCAGAGCCTAGCTCAATGCGTTCGTTGATACAGTTAGCAGGACGGATTCAGCGACACCGTAAGCAAGAGCCAAAGAGTGAGAATTTTTTGATTTTAAATCAGAGCATAAGGGCTTTGCAGGGAGAGGAGATTGCCTACGGCAAACAAAACCAAGGCTTCGAGACCAAAGGAGGGTATGGAAACAATAGACGCTTGTTAAAAAGTAAAGATTTAACCAAGATATTAAATATAGATGATTTAAAAGAGATTAATGCCACCCCACGGATAGCGTTTAAAGGAAGGTTAGCCAAAGATAGAGAGAGAAAAAGAGGTATCTATAGTGATTTTGCAGAGCTTGAGCAGTGGGCATTGTTTCAACGACTTTTGGGCTTGGATGGAGAACAAGAGAATGCCTCTTATTGGTGGGAGAGTGAGCCTACATGGTCAGCAGAGATACAACGAAGACAGCCTTTTAGAAGTTCACGACCTGATGCCAATTATGCCCTCTGTCTCAAAGATGGAGGTGAGGTGTGGTGTCGCGAGAACACAACCGTGCAACCCAAGATTTTTCAGGAGGTAGATGAGATAAGATTTGTGGATGTTAGCATAGCAGAGGGTAATTATATTTGGTTTGATATGGATACCAAAAAAGAGTATAATAGGCTCTCTGTTATATTTAATCTAAGCATAAAAGAGGTGGCTCAACAGTTTGGTCTATTGCGTTTGGATGTTTATGAAGATAGCTCAATAGAGTGGAAATATAACCGATTTTTAGGAGTGTTTATATGAGTGATGGTAAAACTATCTTATTTGAATTTTTTGAGACCAATATAAAAGAGTCTCAACTATTTAAGTTAAGAAGTAAAATAGAAAAAAAGTTGAAAGAACTTGATAAAAAAAATTTAAAAGAAGAGAAGAGAAAAGAGAAAAAGGAAGAGTTAAAACAACTCAATCAAGCATTACTACAGCAAAGAGAAAAGTCAAAAAAATATGAAATTAGAGATTGGTTAGAGGATAAAGCCAATAGTGCAATTCGCTTAAACGGTAATAAAAAAGAAACCAATATGTCCTTATCAACACATCCTATAAAATTAACGCATTCTAGTATTAGTGGAGCTAGTAGTATCTTGTTTAATGATGGTGTTTGTGATGCTAAATATCTATCTACGGCTTCGCTCTCAATAGTAGAGTTGGATGTAGGTTATCCTGATGCAAAGTTAGCACCTTTAGGAAAACTACTTCTGTTTTTGCACAACGAAAAGTTAATAGACAAAATTCCAACTATAGCTGATTTGGATATTTTTAGACCATTTGCAAAAGATGCAGAGCAATATAAAAAATGGATAAGAGGATTCTCCTTGTATTATCGTATTGATACCCTTGCGAGTCATTTTTTGGCTAAACAGATATATTTCCCTGTTAATAATGATTATCACATAATAAGTCCATTAGCATCATCTAGTTTAGACCAAGTAATTTATAAAAAAATAAAATGTTCAAAAGGTGATAAGAAGATTTCTAAAGAGTGTCAAAAGAGTAATGAACAAAGAAGAAAAAATAAATATCATAAAGATATAAATATTTGGTATCCTAGGTTGGCTGTTTTGAAAGTGACAAGAAGTAATCATAGTAATGCTTCACTGCTGAATGGTCGTAGATTAGGGGAACGTTATCTTTTCCCCTCAACCCCACCCCAATGGAACAGCACTCTAAAGCCACCATTAAACTATATCTCTTTGTTTAGAGGAGAGTATGAGTATAAGGTCAAAGATGAAGTAAAATCTTTGCAAAAGTATCTTTTGAAGATAAAAGATAAGAAACCCAATATCCATATTCGGAATAATGTACGCCGTAATATCAATTGGATTATAGATACCCTTTTTAACTATGTGGCAGAGATTCAGCGTCTAAAAAGTGGTTGGAGTCAAGAGGAGGGGAGGCTCAAAGAGTCTCATAGGTTGTGGCTTGACCCCTATTGCCAAGATGAGCTATTTCAAGCCAAAAGAGCCACTAAAGTGTGGCAAGATGAGGTCTGTTTGGATTTTGGATTATGGCTTAACAAAAAACTAGAACATAAAGAGATGCTCTTTGTCAAGATAAACTCTGATAGATGGGCAAAGATATTAAGAGGGCGACTACGAGAGTTTGAGAGAGATTTGGAGGTATCCCAATGAGTCAATACATAACACTAAGCCACATAGAGGTACAAGATGCCAATGCCGTTGCAGGGATAACGTATGGGTTTCCTGCTGTTACTCAGTTTTTGGGTTTTGTTCATGCCCTCTCTCGTAAAATTGATAAAAAGATGGGGGTGACACTTGGTGGGTGTGTGATTGTTTGTCATGATTTTCAGCTTCATATCTATAAGAGTGACCGATATAGCGATTACTATTTTAGTCAAACCAAGAATCCAACTGCTGGAAGATATAACGAAAAATATAAAGGCAAAGATGCTCCTATCATTGAAGAGGGAAAAATGCAGATGAATGTCTCTTTGGTTATTGAGTGCAATGGTTTAAAAAGTAGCGATAGTGAGAAGATTGAACAATTTGAAAGGTACGTCAAAAGATTGGCTCTGCGACACCGATTGGCAGGTGGACGAATTATAAGTATTGCCCAGAGTCGTGTAGAGAGTATTGTTGATGAGAGTGGATTTAGAAAAATTCGTCGTCGTCTTTTGCCTGGGTTTGTACTCAAAGAGCGTAATGAGTATCTACAAGAGCATTTAAAAAAACTTCAATCCAAAGATAGTGAAGCAGACACGTTGGAGGCTTGGTTGGATTTTTGTTCTATCAAATACAGAGCCGAGCCAATACTCAAAAAGGGAGAGGAGCTTTCAGACAAGACAGATGCAGTATGGAATAGGGTAGAGAGACCCAATAAGGGTTATTTAATCCCATTGATGGTGGGGTATCAAGCGATAGATAGACTCTATGAAGCAGGAGAGGTTGCCAACACACGAGACCCAACCAAACCTTTTTGTTTTGTAGAAGCGATTTATGGCATAGGTGAATGGCTAAGTCCACACCGTTTGGAAAGTTTAGAAGAGGTACTATGGCGTTATAAGTATGAGGATGGGTACTATCTAACGACCCAAGAGCATAACGGCAGTGAAATCAAAGAGGATGAGATGGATGATGACATCTCAGAGATATTAGAATTTATATAAAAAGGATAAAAAATGGCAAAGAAAGAAACAACAAAAGAAGAAGAGTTAAAAAATCCATCAGTATTGGCATTTGAAGCAAAATTGGTACTCTCTGATGGAGTCATGCAGTCAGGAAAGTGGGCAGATAGAGATGAAGAAGATAAATGGAAAGCTGTTAAAGTAGAGGAGATACGAGCAAGAGGAACCATATCGAATAGAATGCCAAAAGATATTTTGGAAGATGATTCTAAATTGGAGCAAAAAATAGAAGAAGAGTCCAAAAAACCAAATCCTCTGCTATATGATAAAGCCTCTTTACCTTTTGAAGACGATACCCTAAAAGTAACTTTTACACTTCGGATTCTTGGAAATATTGGAAAGCCAACAGCGTGTAATATTGCAGAGTATGAAGAGAAACTCTCAAAAGTTGTGAGTCAATATAGTGAAACCCATGGTTTCAAAGAGTTAGCCAAACGATACGCACACAATATTGCCAATGGTCGATTTTTGTGGAGAAACAGGGTCTCGGCTGAGTCGGTAGAGGTTCGAGTAAAAGTAGATGATGAGGTCTTGGTTTTTGATGCTTATGAGATTGGTATGAGGGGATTTGATAATACCAATGACAATTTAGAGAAATTAGCCAATGCCATAGAGGAGGGATTGAGTGATAGTACTGATGAGAGGTTTACATTTATAGAGGTTGAAGCATTTTCTAAAATGGGAAAAGGTCAACAGGTCTACCCCTCTCAAAAGATGAATATGGAGACAAAAAAAGGAGAAAAGAGTAAGTTTCTCTTTAAAATCAATGAAGGAAAAGCCAATGAGACAGCAGGAATGCACTCTCAAAAAATAGGAAATGCACTACGAACCATTGATGATTGGCATTCCAAAGCTGACAAGGTAGGAGCAATAGCCATCGAACCGTATGGTTCGGTTACAAGTCGAGGTGTGGCATACAGAACAGGAAGGGATAATTTTTATAGTATTCTTGATAATTGGATGAAAAAAGAGAAAGAACCAAGCAAAGAGGAGCAACACTATATGATGGCTGTTTTGATTCGTGGAGGAGTTTTTAGTGAGTAATTCAATGAAGTATTATGTTGATATAGCTCTTATCTCTAATGAAGAGGAAAATTTAGGCTATTTATGGCGAAAACTCTACGCTCAAATCCATTTAGCTCTAGTAGAGGTACGAGATGAGAGAAATTTGGTCTCTATAGGATTGGCTTTTCCAAACTATTCAGACAATAGATTTTTGGGCGACACCTTACGACTCTTTGCCCCAAGTAAAAAGGAGTTAGAGGGGTTGAATCTTAAAAAGTGGCTCAATAGATTAGAGGGTTATGTTTTTGTCGGAGAGATAAAAGAAGTCCCCTCCAATATTACAGGGTTTGTCTCTTTCAGAAGAAAGCAGTTCAAAACAAATGCCAAACGTTTAGCAAGAAGACAAGCCAAGCGTAAAGGCATTAGTTATGAGGAGGCTCTAAAAAATTATGAACATTTCGATGAAGAGAAGAAAAAGAAAAAAAACAGACTTCCCTACATCAATGTCAAGAGTCTCTCTAGCGATAGAGAGATGAAGATTTTTATAGAAAAAAGCAAACCCAAAGAGGAGAGCCAAGGATTATTTTCAACGTATGGTTTAAGTAATGAATCAACTGTTCCTTGGTTTTAGTCCATTTTGACCTAAAAATACCAAAAAAATTTTGCCACTTTTCAAATGCCTATTTTTCGAGCTTTTGAAATAGTCTAAAAAAATAAAGGTATTTTTGGTTAAAATAGCTATAAATGCGATTATAGTTTGATTTTGAAGTTATGATTTGCTGTTAACTGCTGGGTAGGCAGTTTAGAAACTTGAGTCAATTAAGACCGATACGGATGGGGATGTTAACTGCTGGGTAGGCAGTTTAGAAATTCCCCTGCTTCTTTAAGTAGATCTGTTCCTAGTTAACTGCTGGGTAGGCAGTTTAGAAAAATCCCGACGGCACAACGGTAACAGAGAGCTCGTTAACTGCTGGGTAGGCAGTTTAGAAACCATACAGCCGTCTACCGTCTGCCCCGCCTCAGTTAACTGCTGGGTAGGCAGTTTAGAAATAAATAAACTTAAATTGAACTTATGTAAAATTGTTAACTGCTGGGTAGGCAGTTTAGAAATGAATAGGTATCCCTTGAGCTTGAGTGTTGTTGTTAACTGCTGGGTAGGCAGTTTAGAAATTAAATTATTAAAGTGACTAAGTTCTATTTTTGTTAACTGCTGGGTAGGCAGTTTAGAAAGTCTGCCCCGCCTCATTGACTGAGACACCAAGGTTAACTGCTGGGTAGGCAGTTTAGAAACCGCCGTCCCTGTACGCCATGGATCTCCTTCCCGTTAACTGCTGGGTAGGCAGTTTAGAAAAAGACCCACAAAGGGGGACGGCGGGAAGGAGATGTTAACTGCTGGGTAGGCAGTTTAGAAATGGTACGATATGGGGAACTATCGGATCGGATTTGTTAACTGCTGGGTAGGCAGTTTAGAAACAAAAGCTTTGATTGATATTGATCCCGTTTACACGTTAACTGCTGGGTAGGCAGTTTAGAAACCCGATAGAGCGGAGCGTTGCATTTTCGCCATGTTAACTGCTGGGTAGGCAGTTTAGAAAACCAAAAATCCTCGTAAAATCTCCGACAAAATGTTAACTGCTGGGTAGGCAGTTTAGAAAAACTCCCCCATCGGCACTCACTAGCGTCAATGGTTAACTGCTGGGTAGGCAGTTTAGAAAATATTGAGATTGTACAGTACACTATCCAAAACGTTAACTGCTGGGTAGGCAGTTTAGAAAAACCATTTCCGTGAAAAACGGTAGATGATAGTGTTAACTGCTGGGTAGGCAGTTTAGAAACCACGAAACAGACGCTCAAAGTTCTCCAAGAAGTT
>Ga0256843_1001045_pt1 | contig 22536 bp, 26 predicted proteins | sample AlvinellametaG_FD_191572 | JGI IMG/M metagenome (GOLD analysis project Ga0256843, IMG submission 191572) | Pompeii worm associated microbial communities from hydrothermal vent at the East Pacific Rise, Pacific Ocean - Alvinella | ecosystem: Host-associated > Annelida > Integument > Unclassified ... | reverse complement strand
TATCATCTTCAGAGTCATCAGCCGTTGCATTATCATCTGCCGTAGCATTATCATCAGAATTATCTGCTGTTTCATTATCATCTGCCGTAGCATTATCTTCAGAGTCGTCTGTCGTTTCATTATCATCTGCCGTAGCATTGTCATCAGAATTATCTGCTGTTTCATTATCATCTTCAGAGTCATCAGCCGTTGCATTATCATCTGCCGTAGCATTATCATCAGAATTATCTGCTGTTTCATTATCATCTGCCGTAGCATTATCTTCAGAGTCGTCTGTCGTTTCATTATCATCAGCCGTTGCATTATCATCTGAGTTATTGCTTGATGTATCTTCAGAACTACCTGTTGTATCATCAGAACTATCATTACCATCTGAAGCATTATCATCAGCAGTATTGTCTGAAGAGTCTGTAGTCTCCTCTACTTCTACCACATATACTATTCTGCTGATAGATGCACTATTACCAGCTTCATCTATAGCAGTATATGTCACATTATATTCTCCTATAGTTTGAGTATCTACATTATTTACTATCTCTAAAACAATGGCATCTTTACTTGAATAGTCATCTTCTACCTCTACACCCAAATCACTATATGTACTACCTTTATCTATAGTAACCTCAGCACTTCCATTCAGTGTTAAAGTAGGTGGTGTTGTATCCAAATGTTTTAATGCATCTTCATAAGTAACTACATCACCTTCATATTCTGGAACTTGGTCTTTAACCTCTTCAACAACATCAACAATAATCTCTTCTAACTCTTCTTTTGTAGTTGGTAACTCATCTAGTTTTGAAGATACTACCCTTACTACTTCTGGTAAAATCTCAATACCATCTGAAGCATTACCATCCTGATCCAAACTTTGCAAAAGTTGTGCTACTGCAACTTTTTGTACCTTTATTGTAATACCACTTTTTGTAAGCCTATCAGGAAGAACTTCCTCCAATGAGAAATCTCCCAAACTAAACTTACACGACTCACCCTTTTCAAAATAAAATTTTCCTCCCTCTCCTGTCTTATCTACTATACTACCACAAATATAATCTACCCCTATAATCGCAGAATCAACATAATATCCTACATTTTTTGAAGCTACTGCTGTAGTTGTACTAGAGGAACCTCCTCCACATCCAGACAAAGTCATAGCTATAGCTGTAGATGCTATAAGACTACCCCATTTTACATATCCCATTTTTCATCCTTTTCCTTAATATATACTATCGCACTAGTATATATATTATCGTAGGCTTATAACATAACAAAATTTCAATAATATTTTTCTTAAAAAATAATTTTATACATATTTAACCCATACTATGATAGGATTTCAAACTTTTTAAAAGGATTAATAATGAAAGATATATTTAATACAACTGAATACAAAATATTAAATGAAAAATATATATTTGATACCATAGATTATCTGTTTAAGCATAATCAATTTTTTGATATCATATGTTTATATGATGCTATATCATTTACTCCAGAACTACCTCAGAGTTTAACTCAAACATTTAAAGAACAAGGATATATACACCTTTCTGTATCAAAATATACATTTGAAAGTGCTATATTGACTGAAGAAAAACTAAGTATAGAAGCTGGTTTTGGAGAAGAAAATATAGGGTCAGTTATCAACATACCTCTACTAGCTATCAAACAGATTATGGTAGGTCGTGCTATCATACTTGTCAATATAGCTGAACCTATCCAGTTTGATGTCCCAACATTTATCAAAAATGATACCATATCAACCAAACCCAAAAAAGTAGATACCAAAAAATCTATGGAAGCTTTACTAAAAAATCCTGAAAATCAAAAGCTTATAAAGAAAAAGAAGAAATAAACTCTCTTCTTTAGCAGTTTCCACTCATAACATAATCCACAACTTTTTCTACATATGCATTGTGTTTATTTTCTTTGGAGTATACTATATAAAAGTTTCTATTCATACTATATCCTCTAAGTCTTGCTTCAAAAAGTTCATTGCGAGATACCTCATCCGTAATAGCATGTTTTGAGATGATAGTAACTACAGGTGATTCTACATCTTTTTTACTCTTTTTTAGGTTTTGTAGTACTGCTGTTGTGTTGCTTACTTCACTGATAACATTAAAACTTTTACAACTCACACCCAACTCACCAAATACTTCAGCTATCACTTTACGAGTATGAGAACTCTCTTCTCTACATATCCATCTAAAGCTATATAAGTCTTCTGTATTTAGTATCTTTGGTATAGGTACATTGCTTACAACTACAAGTTCATCTTCTAACCACTCACGATATACAAGTTCACTATCAAACACTGGTGATTCTATCAAGCCTAAGTCAAATTTTCTCTCTTTTACCTTCTCTACAACATCTCCACTAAGTGCTATAGATAGATTTACATCATTGTTGATAACTTGACTCATCTCATTGAGACACTCACCTGGTATGATATATGTACCTATAGTATATGATGCCCCTAGTTTAAAGGTCATTTTCTTGTTGATGATACGAAGTATATCTTGCTCTGCATTTTGTATCTCTTTTTCTAGTCTTGATGCTACTTTGTATAACTCTTCACCTTCTGCTGTAAGCTTGATACCATTTTTCTTTCTTTCTATAACACTACACTCCATATAGTTTTCTATAAACTTTATCTGTTGTGTTACTGCTGGTTGGGATATACCTAGCTTTGCTGATGCTTTAGAAAAACTTCTTTCTCTCACAACAGTTAAAAAAGTCTCTAGCTTTGTAAAATCTTTGAGCATAATTTTTCCTTATATAGCATTCTTACTTTTTATTAATTATATCAAATTATACTTAAGTATAAATCAATCTTTTGATTTAATGATTTAATCATTTAAACGATATAATATATATAACTTATCGGAGATGTATATAATGCAAGATATTATCAACCAACTTAACACCACACAACAACAAGCAGCAACACATATAGATGGACCTATGCTTATACTAGCAGGTGCTGGTAGTGGTAAAACCAAAACACTAACTACAAGATTGGCTTACCTTATAGGTGAAGTTGGTATCGACCCTGCTTCAACTCTAACTCTAACCTTTACAAATAAAGCAGCACTTGAGATGCGAGATAGAGCTTTATCACTGATAGGAGATAGCTACAACACTATGCCACTTTTGTGTACATTTCACAAATTTGGTTTACTATTTTTAAAGATGTATATAGACAAACTTGGTCGTTCAAACAACTTTGTTATTATAGATAGTGATGACAAAAAAAAGTTTATCAGAACTATAGCTAAAGAGTTAAAGATAGACTTAAATATATCTTTTATAGCATCAGAGATATCAAAGTACAAAAACTCTCTTCTTAATCCACAAGAGGTTACCAAAAAAGCAGAATTGCCTGATTATAAAAAAGTAGCTTCTATATATGAAGCTTATCAACAAAAGCTAGAATCAAACAATCAAGTTGATTTTGATGATTTGCTAATGCTAACTTATCATATCCTAGATACCAACCCAACTCTAAGAGAAGAGATAAGCCAAAAGTATCAATACATAATGGTAGATGAGTATCAAGATACCAATGAGTTACAGTTTAGACTTCTAAATCATCTCTGTTCAGCACATAACAATCTATGTGTTGTTGGAGATGATGACCAGAGTATATATGGTTGGAGAGGTGCCAATATCAACAATATCCTAGAGTTTGCCAATATATTTAAAGATACAAAAGTTATCAAGCTTGAGACAAACTATCGTTCAACTCAACCTATCCTTGAAGCAGCCAACTCTCTCATAGAACATAACACAACAAGACTTGGCAAAAAACTCATATCACATAGAGGAGAAGGAGACTCTATAGAGCTTTTACACTCTCTTGATGAAAATATGGAAGCTTCACTTATAGCAGATAAGATAAAATCCATCATAGCTACAGGTGTAAATCCCCAAGATATAGCAGTACTTTATCGTATCAATGCCCTATCTCGTGCTTTGGAAGAAGGATTTAGTAAATCTAAGTTACCTTTCAAACTCATAGGTGGTATGAGATTTTATGAAAGGGCTGAGATAAAAGATATCATATCTTATCTTAGAGTTATAGCCAACAGTGATGATGATTTCTCTTTTGTTCGTATCATCAACAAACCAAAAAGAGGCATAGGAAAAACATCACTTGATAAACTCTTAGCAGGTGCAAAAGAGCATAACTTATCTCTATACAACTATATACTTCAAGGTCTTGAAGGCACATTAGATATGCCTGTAAGTAAAAAGATAAAGACTTCACTCAAAGAGCTTATGGAGATGTTTGATATACTCAAAGATGAAGCCAAAGAGTTAACTAGTGAATTTGTAGATATATTTGAATCACACATCAAACTCAAAGAGTTTTATGGCACGATGGTAGATGGCTATGAGAAGATATCCAATATAGATGAGTTTTATGGAAACTTTAGAGAAGCTATAGAAGAAAATCCAACACTTAGTTTGGATGAGTTTTTAAATGATATCTCTTTGCAAAGTGACCAAGACCAGATAGAAGAAGATGCTGTTACTATCATGAGTGTACATGCTTCAAAAGGTTTGGAGTTTGAGTATCTTTTCATCATAGGACTTGAAGAGGAGTTTTTCCCACTACTAGGTGAGAGTTGTGATATAGAAGAAGAGAGACGACTAGGATATGTGGCTATCACAAGAGCAAAAAGTCATCTTTTTGTAAGCTATGTAGATAGTAGATTTTATAAAGGCAAGAGAAAACCTATCAATAAAAGTAGATTTTTAGGAGAAGCTGGACTTATCAAAGATGCTAGTTTAAAAGTAGAAAAAAGTTCTCGATACTCCAAAGGAGACCTTGTCAAACACAAAATCTTTGGTATAGGTAGAGTCCAAGCTGTCAACAAATCAGGCAAAGATTATAAACTACTTATCAACTTTGGTGGTAACAAAAAAGAGATACTAAGTTCATTTGTCAAAAAGGTTTAAAAAAGTGGATAGACTCTTTGTTGTAGATAAACCCATATTTAGAAGTTCTAACTCTTATATGGGATATGTTAAACACAAGTACGGTACTAAAAAAGTAGGTTTTTCGGGTACACTTGACCCTTTTGCTACAGGATGTTTGATAGTAGCTACAGGACAATACACCAAGCTTTTTCAATACCTAAAAAAAACTCCCAAAAAGTATAAAGCTACACTTTGGCTAGGAGCTAACTCACCTTCACTTGATATAGAGCAGATAGACTCTATCAAAGATATAAAGCCTTTTGAACTATCCAAGATAGAAGATACCCTATCTTCACTCAAAGGTACGCTAACATACTATCCACCCAAATACTCTGCCAAAAAAGTAAATGGTAAAAGAGCCTATGAGTTAGCTAGAGATGGCAAAGATGTAGAGTTAAAAAAGATAACTTCTACTATATATGATATAAACCTTATCAACTACAACCATCCTTTTGTACACTTTGAAGCAGAAGTTAGTGAGGGGACATATATCAGAAGTTTGGGTGCTATCATAGCCGATAAACTTCAAATAGATGCAACCCTTTCAAGTCTCCATCGTATATATGAAGGTGAATTTTTCTTTGAAGATGAAAAAGCACTCAATCCATTTGAACATCTCAAGATACCAACAAACAGTTACTTTGGAGATGATGAGTACCTAGAGCTTGGTAAAAAGCTATATATAGACTACTTTGAGCAAAAAGATGATGGAGTTTATCTAGTAGAAACTACCAATTTTTACTCTATCATAGAGATAAAAGACAATATCATCTCCTATAAACTAAATCGCTTGGCAAAATACAAAGGATAATAATGCAGATAAAATCATATGCAAAAGTAAACATATATCTCAAAATCACAGGTCATAAAGATGGGTATCATACTTTGGATTCTAGGTTTATGAAAGTAAAAAACCTTTATGACACTATCGAGTTTGTACCTTGTAAATGTGATAGCTTTACCATAGAAGGGTGTGATGGAGTAGAAACTAAGTCCAATACTATATACAAAGCATACAAAGCACTCAACGAATATACAGGAGATTTGGAGTTTTTGGACTTTTTTTACAACCACAAAGTAGTAGTACACAAAAACATCCCATCTCAAGCAGGACTTGGTGGAGGTAGTTCCAATGCTGGAGCATTTATGAAACTTGCCAAAGATGTATGTAACCTTCTTATAAGTACAGATGAGTTGGCTTCTATAGGTTCAAAGATAGGTGCTGATGTACCATTTTTTGTGTATGACTATGATAGTGCAAATGTCAGTGGATTTGGTGAGATAGTAGAGCCTTTTGATGAAGAAGCACTCAAACTTGATATATACACTCCACCTATAGGGTGTGATACTGCTTTGGTCTATAAAACATTTAAATCCAATCTATTAGATAGTATAAAACCATCCGAGTTTGCTTCATGGCATACCAAAACCAGTCAAGAGTTACTAAGTAGTTATGATGCTATCACACTCAATGATCTATACAAAGCATCTCTTATAGCATACCCAAAGTTAAAAGAGTATGCTAAAGAGGGATGGTTTTTTAGTGGTAGTGGAAGTAGCTTTTTTAAACATAATGCTTAGCATTTTCTAATATCTGAGAGTCTATCTCTTGTTGTGTATGGTGACTTTGAGTATCGAGTTCACCTAACAAATCTCGTCTTATATAGATAGTCAGTTTTGCCAATGCTTGAGATATAGCATCTGCATCTTGTGAACTCACATGCTTATCTGCTATCTGTTTGTTAAGTACATCTAGGAAATTTTCATACTCATCAAGTACAGCAGGTGATGCGAAGATAGCTAGTCTATGACTGTTAAACCTAAGTTTGTTTAACATACTTGATTGCACTTCTGGTGTTGAGGCTATCTCCTCTATACTATCTATAAGTTGCTGATATGTTTGAGTTTTCAACTCTATGAATTTTACACTTTGTTCTTTTTCTAACTCTATAGTAGTCTGTTTGTTTAGCAAAAGTGCCGTTATCAATACAGTAGCTAAAGTACCTAAGATAACTAAAACAATCTCTTGAGTAAAAGGCATCTTATCACTCATATGATATGCCAACCTCAAAAAGAAGTAGCCACCAACAAAAGTGATGGCACTAAGGAGTGTTAAAAATATATTGGTTTTTGATAATTGATTCATTTACTCTCACTTCAACCCACACAGAGTGTGGGATGTATTATTTCACAGAGATACTTTTGGCTTTTCTCTCTTCTTCTTTCTCTAGCATGATATACAATCTTCCATCTTCATATCTTGCATCTATCTTTTGTGTATCTATACCATCTGGAAGTACAAAACTTCTCGATATAAGTCCAAAGTTACTTTCACAAAGATAGTAGTCATCTTTGTTGATTTCATTTTTCATCTTTCTTACAGCTCTTACCGATAAGATATTTTCTTCTACTTGTAAGTCAATATCCTCTTTCTTAACTCCTGGTAAATCTATCTCTATGACAAACTTGTCAGAGCCTTTTTTGGCTAAGTTGGCAAAAGGAAGGTGACTTGCTACATTGGCAAATGTATCTTTTGCCACTTCGATACCATGTTCTACTTTTTCTTCAACATTTTTTGCCAAATCTTTTGTAGTTTTTACGATATCCATATTTTGCCTCCTTGAGTTGGGATTATTTTATCTCTATCTTTCTTAATTTTTTGCTATCATCTTCTTTTTTAGGTATCATAACCTCTAAAACACCATCTTCACTTTTTGCTGATATACCTGAGATATCGATATCTTCTGGTAAAGTAAAGCTTCTACTAAATCTACCATATCTACTCTCTACTTTATAGTAGTCTTCTTCTTTTATCTCATCTTTGAACTTTCTCTCACCTGAGATTGTAAGTACATTATCTTCTGTAGTTATCTCTATATCATCTTTTTTGATACCAGGTAAGTCAAGCTCTATATAGTAAGCATCATCAGCCTCTCTAGTGTTTACTCTAGGTGTAAACGATGCTATAGCTGACTCTTCAGTAGTACCTTCTATACTATTTAAGATACTGTTTAAAACTTCAAAACCTTTTTTGATATCTAAATTGTTATATGGATTATATCTTGTTGTTAACATCTCATACTCCTTATTTTTTGTGAGATTATAACATCAAAAGGAGAGATAAGAATGCTACTTTAGTTGCATTACTAAAGCAAATCTATCTTATCAAGAAGTTTTTGTGTATCTTTTATCTGTAGATTTTTGTTTTTACTCTCTATAGCACCATCTGCTTTGAGTGCTTTTAAGTGTCTTTCTACCACATGTCTGACTGTACCTATGAGATTTGCTATTTGGGTATTGCTTAATCCTTGCAGTATATTGTACTTAGCCCTGTTGGTTGGGTCACTGTTTTGTAGTAGTAGCTTGATAAGTCTTTGTGATGTACTATATAGTGACATATCAGTAGCTAACTCTTCTAAACCTCTCATATATTGTGCTACATATGAGAAAAATACACTACGAAAAGAGTCATTGGTAGATAAAAGCCGTCTTATATCATCTATAGCAAACTTCATCAACTCACTTTTTTCTAATGCTTCATACATCACATCATGTTCTTTATTATCAAGTACTATCATGATATCAAACATATCACCATTTCTTAGTATTGATATGGTTTGTTCTTTTGCATTGTTGAGATTGAGTTGATAGTTTCTAACTTTACCACTAACTACTACATAAAAGTATCTCATCAACTCATCATTATCTACCATATCACCCTTATTTAAGATGATACGATTGGTAGATTGTACCATCTGGTGCTGGGTACTACTATCTAGTTGGAAAAATGGTCTTGACTGTTCTACTAACACTAACTACCCTTATATCTCTATATTTTTTTCAAAAAACAGATAATCTTTTAGGAAAAACTTATCACTTACTCCTATCTGATGTGCAAGCTTATCACCTATAAGCTTATATGTTAGAGTATATTTGATATATCTTGTCTTTTTAGGTATATTAAACTTGAGTTTTCTTTGACTATAAGCCCCCAACCTTGTATCCATAGCTACTTTTGAAGCTAGATGTGGTATAGTTGGTTGATTTGATTTATCTACATAAACACTACCAAATATATAATTTACACTATCTAAAACTTCATGACTTGTATTTAAAAACTCTACTTTTAAGATCACTTCTCTTAAACCATACCCAGTTGGAAGTTTATGTGGTGTTTTGTTTTGTACTTTGATGATAAATTTAGAGTTGTTTATATCTACTTTATCCTTTATTGATATATAGTCTTTTAGTATATCACTGTTATCTACACTAGCAAATCTATGCACTCTTACCATTCTTGATTTTGGTTTCTGTCCTTCTGGTGCATAGTTTGAAGCATAACCTTGCTTTCTATCACTCATATGACAACTTTTACACCCAGGTATCTTGGCTTTTGCTCTTCTTTTGATATCATCATACTCTAAACCTGTTGCATATACCATAACATTTTGTTCATTTTTGGCACTATAGTGACATGCAAAACACAACTTAGGATTATCCCCTTGGAAATGTTTTCTATGTTCTGTCTTATGATAAGGAGAGTGTGCATCCTCAAAAGGACCAAACATCACTCCTTGCTTACCAAAGTATACATTTTGCATACCTTGTGAACCTTTATCTTTATGAAGATTTATCTTATCTATATTGTGGCACACTATACAGTTGATACCATTTTTGACAGTAGCTGAGTTCAATACTTTATGATAGTTTTTGGTAGTGTTTTTATCATCAAAAAGTATAGCTATCTTGTCATCTTCATCGACTTTAGAGTAGCCTACTCTAGGGTTGTGACACTTTGCACACTCTAGTTTGACTTCATCTAAAATCTTGGATGGATTTTTCTTGACTATATAATCCAAAGACTTTTTAAACAAATCATTTTTACTATAGTGAGAGTTAGCATGTCGGGATGTTTCCCATTTGGATGTAATATTGGTATGACAAGCTTTACAGTTATCGCTTGTAGCCCATTTTTTATCTATACTTTGTGCATAAATATAACCAATCAATAAAATGATAGATAACCATATTTTCATAAAAAAGCCTTTTTTCTTTATGATACAAAAAAACCCCTTGTATATTTATGATATAATTCTTCTAAAAACAAAGGATACATTTGTCTATCAATATTGTAGCACAAAACAAAAAAGCCAGACACGATTATGAGATACTAGAGAAGTTTGAAGCTGGTATAGTACTACTTGGTAGTGAAGTAAAAGCACTTAGAGCCAAAAGAGCCAATCTAAATGATGCTTTTTGTAGATTTATCAAAGGTGAACTATATCTTATGAATGCACATATAGCTGAGCTTGAAACTACCAATAGACACTTTAGTAGAGATAGTAGAACACCTAGAAAACTACTACTACACAAAAAAGAGTTACTAAAACTGCATAACAAAACATCCAAAGAGGGACTAACAATAGTACCACTTATGATATATTTCAACGAAAGAAATCTAGCCAAAGTATCTATAGCTATAGCTAGAGGTAAAAAACTACATGATAAAAGAGCTGATTTGAAAGCAAAGACATTAGATAGAGAAGCTAAAATGGCTATGAAAAATAGAAGTTATTGATAAGAACCACAAAGTATGGTTCTTATCTCAAAAGACTAGACTATTATCTGTGATGTCTATGACCTCTTCTTTTATTGTTTTTTTTACTTTTTTTAGATTTTGTACTTTTTTTATCATTTACACTATCAGTAGTACTCTCAGCACTATCATCTAGCTTATCCAACTGACGATTAAATGCATTTAGGTGATTGTGACTACCTTTTAAAAGACTATCAAATACTTTTACAACATCATCTGGAGCATCTACTTCTCTCTCTTCCAAATCAGCAATATCTGTCTCTTCTATAGCTACACCAACTTTAAGTGCTTCTTCTAGTGACTCTTCTCCTTGAGCTACAAGTGCATCATATAGTGCTTGAAGGTCTTCATTTTCAAATACACCTACAGTATCTTCTATCACAGGTACTGGGATATCGTATGCTTCAAGTAAACCTTTTACTTTATCCATATGTCTTTGTTCAGATTTTTGGATATTTGTAAATACTTTTTGGTTATATATATCCCCTAGAGTCATATATGCATCTCTTGCAACTTTTTCCTCTTGATACATAAATACCAAATCATCTTTTTGAGCTTTAGTTAATTCTGTTGTTGTTGCAGCGTGTGTATAAGTAGCCAACATACTACTAAAAAGTAATGTACCTAATAGTGTCTTTTTCATATAGAAATCCTTTTAATAAAATAGTTTAATTTTTCAGTTTGCCAAGATTACATATGAATGTAACTCTTTGTGAAGAAAGCATTTGCTTACAAAGAGGCAACCCGGCTATCTCGAAAGACCCGTGGCTTTCCGTCCCTACCTCACGATAGGTTTGGCAACTGAGACGCGAATTATAAGTTGCATTTGTTAATTTTATGTTAATTATAGATTATTTTTATCTTTTTTGAATTTTTTGTGATATATAGACTCTTTTTTAACTCTTTTTCTAGCTTCTCTTTTTTGCTTCAAAAGTTCAAATTTACTTGGATTGTACTTACGAACTTCTTGAAGCTGATTGTAAGCATTGGGCATTTTATAGCCTATAAACCTATATATCCATCTTTTTGTCTTTTTGAGTATCCATTTGAAAGCTCTTTTTATATGTTGTCTAAAAAGTAGTGCAAAAACTTTATCTATAAGAGATACTATATACTTGATAAAGCTATATAGCTTATCTATACTCTCTTCAAGCAAAGGTATTTTGTGTAGCAGTTTTAAAAGCCAGGAAAATATCAACAAATCAAGCAGTGGTGCCAACCAACTTCCCCATAGATAGTCTGTCACAAAATAAACAACAGATGAACCCACCTTGATACTCAAGGCTAGTAAAAAACTCCAAATCTTAGCAAAGAGTACTTTAAGTGCTAAGAGCTTACCCATAAACTTAGCAACTATACCCAAAGATGATATAAGAGTAAAAAATGCTACTATCTTTTTACCTATAGTATAATGCAAAAAGTTATCTTTTATATGTTCATAAAGCTTTATCAAATCTCTTTTAATGTGATTGAAAAAATGAAGTTTAAAGTGATAGGTAAGCACCTTTTCTATCAGATATCTTTTACCAAGACCTGTAAAAGAGAGTAGGATTATCTTTTTGAAAACAACTCTAAAGATAAACTTACCTTTAACAAAGAAAAATCCAACAAAAAGTGCTACTACACTATCTGTGATATAATCATACAAATCACCTATCGCTTTAGATAGTGGCTCTATATAAAAAACAGCTACAACAAAAGCTACAAGACATACACTAAAAAACCAAAACCAAGTAGGTCTTTTACCCATTTTTGAACTTCTTTAGTGTTGATTTGATAGAACTATATAGCTTTTTTGTTCTCATAATAAATGGCGAAGATGAAGCAAAATATTTGGCTTTAAGCTCTTTTAGTTTATGTTTGAACTCTTTTAGCCTCTTCATAGTAGACTTATAAATATCAAGTGCCTTCATCCACTCTATAAATGCCATAGTTTTATCATATAACCAAGCAAACCACTCATACTGCATCAGCTTATCATCTGTCACTTTAAACATCCAAAATGTAAATGCAGCGATAGGTATCTTTATACTATAAAGTGTTAATCCCAAAAGCATATGACCACTCAAAAATAAAGCACCAGCTATAAGACCAAAACTCTCCACAGCTATAAGCAATACAACAAACAGTATCAAAATCATCCAAGATGGTAGTTTGTTTAGTATATGTTGCAGTTTAACTAAGATTTTTAACGAGTGTACCCACTCATATATAGGTTTAGCTATACCTTCCCATATCAACTCTTCAAATATGATAAATATAATAACAACGATAAGTTGTAACAGTGTAATAAGTCTAGTTTTGATAGTTTGCATATATATATGACCTGATTTGGAATTTGAATTATATTATACTAAAATAAGATAAATAAATGTGGGATTTAAGTAGGTCGCAATCGTTGATTGCGACTTTTAAAGTATGTAGATATAGAGGATTATTTTCTTCTAAGCTCTTTGATTCTAGCAGCTTTACCTTTAAGACCTCTTAGATAGAATAGTTTAGCTCTTCTTACTCTACCTCTTCTTACTACTTCGATACCTTCTATAGACTCTGAATATAGAGGGAAGATTCTCTCAACACCTACAGAGTTAGCACCAAGTTTTCTAACTGTAAATGTTCTACCTGTACCTTGTCCTCTTAGAGATATACAAACACCTTCATAGTTCTGGATTCTCTCTTTGTCACCTTCTTTAATCCTAACAGCTACTCTTACAGTATCACCTGCTCTAAACTGAGGAACCTTCTTACCTTCAACTTGTGCTTTTTCAAAGCTTTCTATGTATCTATTTCTCATATGCTATACCTTTTTTGTATAAGTCTGGTCTAAAAAACTTTGTTTTACACAAAGCCAACCCTCTTTTTAAGTCCGTGATTTTACTATGATTTCCCTTTAAATATTCTGAAATAACCTCTTTGTCTTCATAAATATTTGGTTTTGTAAAAGATGGTGCTTCTAACAAAGCATCTTCATAACTCTCTACTTCCAATGAAGCATTATTACCAAGTACCCCTTCAACATTACGACTGATAGCATCACAAACCACCATACTAGCCAACTCTCCACCAGTTAGGATATAATCCCCGATAGAAAAAACTTCATTGGCATAAAGTTCGATAACTCTCTCATCTATCCCTTCATACCGTCCACTGACCAAAACTATATGCTCTTTTTTTGCTAGTCTTTTGGCATCATTTTGCACAAATCTCTTAGCAACAGGTGTCATAAAAACTATATAAGCTTGTGGATTTTTATCTTTGATACTTTTTAGAGTATCTATCAGTGGCTGAGGAGTCATAAGCATACCTGCACCACCACCTATCATAGGGGCATCTACACGGTTATGTTTATCTGTCGTATAATCTCTTGGATTTTGATACTCTATAGAGATTTTATCTTCATCTATAGCCCTTTTTAAGATACTATCACTAAAATAACCTTGGATGATTTGAGGGAAAAGTGTTACAAATGTAAAATGCATAAGCTCTAACTAGCCTCTAATACATCTTTGGCATCTTGAGTATTTATCTCTTTTGCATCTATATCAGAGTTGATGATATATCTAGGGATATATGGCAACAAAAACTCTTTTGGCATACCATCTTCTACAAACCCTTTAGCAGTTTTGATAGCCAAGTAGTCAGTATCAAGAAGTCTTTGGATATCAGTAACCCTACCTAAAACTTCACCATCTTCTACTACATCACACCCTATGATATCAAACCAAAAATGCTCCCCTTCATCCAAAGAACACAACTCTTTTGTCTTCTCTAATGAAGAGTATATCTTAGCATTTGTAAGCTTTTTAGCATCATCGATATTTTCATACCCAACAAAACGGATAGTTCCTCTTTTGAGATTGATATCTGCTATACGAAGATCTCCTCTATCACTTGAAAAGAGTTCATCTTTTTTAAACTGTTCTGGAAAGTCTGTATGTAGATGAAGTTTCAAATCACCTCTAAGACCTACTGTCCGTCCTATCTGTGCTATGAGAAATTTATCTTGTTTTGCCATTTTTAGAAGTTTTAATCGTTTGCTTTTACATTGACACGGTAGCTTTTGCCACCTTTTGCCTTACAGCCTGAGATGACTGTTTTTATGGAGTTTATCATCTTACCATCTTTGCCTATCAGCTTACCAACATCAGCACTGTTGGCAAAGATAGTAATCTCATCGTATTCCTCATCCACAGACTCTATCTCTACTGATATATCAGCGGGGTGATTTACTAGTAGTTTAGCGTATGAGATAAGGAAATCTTTTATCATAGATTATTTACCTGTGATTTTCTTTACAGTTGGAGACATTTGAGCACCAACACTAATCCAATAGTTAAGTCTCTCTTCATCAAATTTGATAACTTTTGGATTTACAACTGGGTTATAATAACCAATTGACTCTATCCAACCACCATCTCTTCTTTTTCTACTATCTGTTACAACGATTCTGTAAAAAGGCTTTTTCTTTCTACCCATTCTAGTAAGTCTAACTACTGTCATATCTTTTCCTTATATTTTTTATTTCTTTTGTCTAAGTCCTGACAACTATCTTTAATGACTAAAACACTCATCAAGACTTCAAAAACTTATCGGAACGCGATTATACCCAAAAGATGTTTAAGTTTTTATAAAATACTACCTCAACCTCTCAAACACCTTATCAAAATCCAACTTGATAGGACATTGTATATCTTCAAACTCATATATTTCATTCAAGAAATCACCCTCTTGATCATAGGTTGAACCTTTGAGTTTGTATATCTTGGCTTTTATTATACCATAACTATCTAGGCATACCAGGGAAGCCTCCCCCTCCTTGCATCTGCTTCATTATCTCTTGCATCTGCTTCATACCTTTTTTACCAGATAATTTTTTTGCCATCTTAGCTGCATTTTTAAACTGCTTTAACACACGGTTTACTTGGTGTTGTTCTAGTCCTGCACCCATAGCTATACGGCGTTTTCTTGTATTGTTGAGTAAGTCTGGATTTTCTCTCTCTTTTGGTGTCATGGATGATACCATAGCTTTTATCATCCTAACTTCATCTGAGTTTTCCAAGTCCACATTTTCAAGCTGTTTTGCCATACCACTCATACCAGGTATCATACCCATGATAGATTTCATACTACCTAGCTTTTTCATCTGTTCCATCTGCTCTAAAAAGTCATTGAAGTTAAACTGACCTTTTTTGATCTTTTGAGTCATTTTTTTGGCTTCTTTTGGGTCGATAACAGCAGCAGCTCTCTCAGCTAGAGATTCTACATCCCCTGCTCCCATCAAACGGCTAACTATCCTCTCAGGGATAAACTGCTCCAAGTCTGGCATCTTCTCACCGTTACCGATAAAGCGAAGTGGTACTCCTACTTGCTGAGTAAGTCCAAGTGCTACACCACCTTTACTATCTCCATCAAACTTAGAAAGAATTACCCCTGTGATACCTATCTTGTCTTTAAAAGTTTGGGCTGTTCTAACTGCATCTTGACCTGTCATAGAGTCAGCTACATAGAAAAGCTCATCAGGGTTAGCTACTGCTTTAACTTCTGCTAACTCTTCCATCAACTCTTCATCTATAGCCAAACGACCAGCTGTATCTATAAGCACTACATCATACAACTCATCTTCTGCTTTTTTGAGTGCTTCTTTTACTATCTGTGTAGGTGTAGCATTTTCATCGGCTACTAAGTCCACTTCTATTTGAGATGTGATTTGTCTAAGCTGTTCTACAGCTGCTAGTCTTTGCAAATCGGCTGCAACTACTAAGACTTTTTTCTTTTTTTGCTCTTTTAGAAAGTAAGCTAGTTTACCTGTAGTTGTAGTCTTACCTGAACCTTGCAAACCTATCATCAGTACAACAGTAGGTGGCTTAGAAGCAAATGCAAAACCACGATTTGCACCTTCTATTGTTAGTATATCTGTTAGTTTATCTTGAAGTGCTTTTAAAAAGTTCTCTTTACCTACACCGTTTTTCTTGGTTTCACTCTCTACATATGAGATAAGCTCTTTTACCACTTTGTGGTGTACATCAGCTTTTAGTAGAGATTTTTTAAGCTCTGCTGTAGCCTTTTTTAGTGCTTTTTCATCATCATGAAAACGGATTTTGCCTATAGCATTTTTAAAACTGTCGGTTAATGTATCAAACATATTTCACCCTATATTTATATATTTATTATCGCGATTTTACCCTATTTGGGCTTTAATTTAGCAAATCTGTATCTATATCTACAAATCCACCACCAAACTCTACTACTTTGACATAACTATCATCTTCTACCAAAGTCGTATCACTGCTAGTTACAAGCATAGCATTGCTTTTAGATACTACTGTTATCATACCTGAACCATATTTATTACCCATAGTAGCTCTAAACTCTCCATTTTGTAAAGTCCCTAAGATGATGTTTACTCTTTTGGCTTTGAGTTTAAGTTCACCTTTGTTGATAGCTAGTTGAGTGTTGTGATAAAAGTTTTTATGACCTTGTAGTTTTCTTAGTATTGGCATAGCAAATAGATTTAGATTTACCAAAGTTGTCAGTGGATTACCAGGTAGAGAGATAACAAAAGTATCACCCATAGCTCCAACCATCATAGGTTTACCTGGTTTGATGTTTACTCCATCATATAGCTTCTCAAACCCATTAGCCTCTAACGCTTGTGCTACAAAATCAGCATCACCCATAGAGATACCACCACTTGTGATGATAACATCATATCTTTTGAGTGTTGAGATAAACTCTATGGTATCTTCTAAGTTATCAGGTATAGCTTTGATGTATGAAGCTTCAAACCTAGCACTTTTTAGAGTTGAAACAACACCTAGTGAGTTACAGTTGTATATCTCATCTTCATTTGCCACTTCCCACGGCTCTTTGAGTTCGCTTCCTGTTGATACTACTGCTATAGATAAAGCTTTATATACTTCTATATGTGTGATACCTTGAGATGATAGTGTAGCTACATCACTGTTTGTTATCTCATGCCCACAAGAGTATAAAAGCTCACCTTTTTTTGCCTCTTCACCTTTGAGTCTTATAGCAAAACCTTTGGATATATCTTGGGGGATAGATACTTCTTTACCATCAAAATCTATAGAGTTTTCGATAGCTACTAAAGTATCAGCATCATCAGGAACTTTTGCTCCTGTCATTATCTTGTAGCACTCACACTCACCCAAACACGGCTCTATACTATCTCCTGCATATACCACTTTGGCAACTTTGAGTCTATGCGATTTTTCACTATGTCTAAAAGCAAACCCATCAAGTGCGGCATTGTTAAATGATGGTAAGTTTTTTGCTACTACTATATCACTAGCTACTACTCTACCAACTGCTTCTTCTACACTTACAAACTCTTTTGGTTGTGTAGCTTTAGCTTGAGAGATAGCCAAGCTAAAAGCCTTTTTGAACTCTACAAAATTTTTCGCCATATCTCTATCCTATTTGTATCTTTGTATATCTTTTGGTTCTGGTGCTTCAAACTCATATCCAAGCAGTTTGATGCTTTTTGCATGAAGTAGCATCCTTTTGGCTTTGGTAGGACTACCATAAAACTCATCTCCTACTATAGGAAAACCTATATGTGCCAAGTGTACACGGATTTGGTGAGTTCTACCTGTTTTTATCTCCACTTCTACTTTGGACTTTTTACCTTGCACTTCACTTGGCTTAACTATGGTTATAGCCTTCTTTCCACGAACCGGATCTACCATAGAGTAAGCTTTGTTTTTCTTGATAGTGTGTATAGGCTCATCTATAATCATCTCTTCATAAAACACACCATCAACCCAAGCTACATACTCTTTGACTACTCTCATAGCTCTAAACTCACCTATAGCTTTGGAGATAAACTGCTCATTTTTACCAAAAAGTAGTACTCCTGAAGTATCTCTATCTAGTCTATGTAAAAGTCTAGCACCCTCTAAAACCTGCTCTATATCATAACTATCAATCTGTGCTGGTTTGTTGATAGCTATGAGATTTTCATCTTCAAAAAGTATCTCTATATCTTTTGGATACTCTACACGAAACTTAGTTTGTTCATCTAACTCTGCTCTAGCGATTTTGACTTGTCTATCACCGACAAATACCAAACCTCTATCTATCAAATCTTTAGCTTTTTTGTTAGATATATCTAACTGATTAGCCAATACTTTATATGCTTTATCTTTTGCCATTATATGCCTTTGCTCCAAGCTTCAAACTCACTTGTGAGTGGAAACTGGACTATTTTTATCTTACTGTTTTGTCCACTTTTGAACTCTATACTACTTTTTGATACTTTGAAACTTTTTGAGAGAAATTTCACCAACTCTTTGTTTGCTGCACCCTCAACTGCTGGTGCTTTTATACGAATCTTGAGTGCTTCATCACCATAAAGCCCACAAAACTCATTTTTACTAGCTGAAGGTTGGGCTTTGATTTTGAGTGTCACTATATCATCATTTATACTGTAGTACATATTATCTCTCTATTTTATCCAATATACCATTTAAGATAGGTTGTATATCACTATGCTTAGTCACAGAAGATGGTTTTATATCTTTATATGCCAACAACCTATCACTTAACTCATCTTTATCTACTATCTCTATACCATCTATAGAAGCAAATATATCTTTTTGGTTAAAGTAGTGCTTACCTGAGATTATCTTACATCCAAACTGTGCTGCTTCAGCTCCATTGTGTCCACCGATAGGCTCAAATGCACCACCCAATATCACTATGTCACTAATCGCATATATATTGACAAGCTCACCTAAAGTATCTACTATAGTTATATCACTACCAAAGCTACTCTCTTGGCTATATCTATGGATACTAAAGCTATGCTTTAAAGCAAACTCTTGGCTTAACTCATAAACACTATCAAACCTCTCTGGGTGTCTTGGCACTAGCACTAGTTTTGCTGTTTTGTTTTGTTGTTTGAAGTTATAAAAAGCATCCAAGATAAGCTCTTCTTCTTTATCATGAGTACTAGCTCCACACACCAAAATCCCATTTGGTTTTATCAACTCTTTGGTTGCTTTTTGTATATCATATAGCTTGATATTTCCTACTGTTTTGACATTTGTAGCACCTAGAGATTGGAGTCTTTGTTTGTCTATATCACTTTGTGCATACACTTCATCCACATACTTAAATAGCTCTTTATAAAACCATCTCATCTTTAGATACTTAGGGTATGACCTCTCACTCATCCTTGCATTGATAAGTATGGTCTTTGCACCTTTTAGCTTCGCTATATAAAACATCAGATACCAAAACTCAGCTTCCATTACTACAAGAACTTTTTGTGGCTTTATCCACCCAAACAGTAAAACTTCAAAAGGAAGGTATCTACTTCTTTTGGCACTATATCTATCTATAACCTCTTTGCCTGTATGTGTAGTAGTAGTAAACCTTAGTTTATCTTTTGGTAACTTATCAACCAAAGGCTTGATAGCCTTTGCTTCGCCAAAGCTACATACATGAAACCATATACCGTTTGATTTAAGGGGAGTATTTTTATACAAAAAAAATCTAGCAGGTATCGATGAACGATACTTTTTTTTGAAAGATAGCAGGAGAAGAAAAGGTATCGCGATGATATATACCACAAACATTACAAATGTATATATAGTCTTAAACATCACAAAACCTCTAAGATACCCTCCTGATTATGCCTCTTCAAGATACAGGATTCTTCCACAGTGTGGACAGTTTACTATCTCATCACCTTTGATAACTTCTGAGTATGTTTTATCATTGAGTTTCATATAACAACCATAACAAGCTTGTTTTCTTACTGGTACTACTGCTGTATTTCCTGCCCAGATACGGATTTTTTCATAAAATGATAGAACTTTTTGTTCCAAGTTACGGATAAGTTCTTCTCTTTGTTTGAAAAGTTCAGCTTTTTTAAGCTCGATATCTTCTAACTGTTTTGCAACCTCTTGAGTTACTTTTTCATACTCTTCTTGTAAAGTTTTTATAAGCTCTTCTTTTTCTGCTAATAAAGCTTTTTTAGTCTCATTTATCTCTTGAAGTCTCTCTATCTCTTCATTGGCAAATGCCATTTTCTCTTTTGCGATATCATCTTCTAGTGAAAGTGCTTTTAACTCTTTTTCTGTTGATATCTCTTTGAACTTTTTAGCATTTGCATTTAATTGCTCACTAAGCATAGAGATTTGCTCTTCAAAGCTTTTGATTTTTACCTCATTATCTTCTATAGATAACTTCAACTCTTCAAGCTCTTGGATAGCATTGTCTATCTTTTTCTTAGCTTTTTTAAGCTTTTTGTTCGCTTCTTCTATCTGTGGTGTAAAGCTGTCTATAGACTTATCTAAATTCGCTAGTTTGATTAACTCTTGTAGGTGTTTTTTCACTCTGTATCCTTTAGGATTGTATATTTTTGTAAACAAAAGGGTTTTTCGAATTTGCAATTATAACCAAAATAGGTAAAACTTTCAATTCTCTTCCCATAACTTCTGCAAAAAACCTCTCACTTTCATAGTGTGAGATGTCTATCATCATCATATCTTGGTTCATAGCTTTGATAGCATCATGGTATTTGATATCTCCTGTTAAGAAACAATCAGCATCTATCTCATCTATCAGTGATGCACCTGAACCAGTTGTAAGAGCTACTGTAGAGATATGCTCTTTGGGTGCTACCATCTTAAAGTGTGGCAAATCAAGTCTGATTTGTAATCTCTTAAGTAATCTATCCAACTCCCAATCAATCTGGGCATAACATACAAAATCTTCACACTTATCTACTCTAAAGCCTAAAACCTCTTCAAAAACAAAACGGTTCAGATGAGTTTTATCAAAGTTTGTATGCATAGCTATAAGTGCTTGATTTTTAGATATAAGCTTTTTGATAAGGTTTGATGGGTACTTATCAAAATCCAAACTATCAAGCCCACCAAATATAAGTGGATGATGCACTATAAAAAGCACACCCTCATCACTGCTTTCTATCAACTCCTCATCCAAATCAAGTGCTGTTACTATCTGTGTTATCTCTTGGTTTAGTGAACCTACAACTAGCCCTGAGTTGTCCCATTTTTCTTGTAACTCAAAAGGGCTTAGGTTGTCTAAAAATTCGTATATCTCTTTCAGTTTCATTTTTATCCTATTTTAATTATATCGAAGATAAAAGCATTTTGTCGGGGTAAGGATACCCCGACCTACCTACTAATTCCCTCTTACTCTTGCATTTCTTTCATCTTCTTGCTCTTTGTATAGCTTAGCACATCCGATAGAGAGTTCTCTAACTTTTAAGATATAGTTTTGTCTTTGTGCTTGTGAGATAGCTTTTCTAGCATCTAGTACATTAAATGCGTGAGAGGCTTTCATACACTCATCATAAGCTGGAAGTGGCAAGCCATTTTCCAAACATAGCTTACACTCAGCACTAGCATCATCGAAGTGCTTAAATAGCATATCAGTACTAGCTACTTCAAAGTGGTACTTACTAAACTCATACTCACTCTCTTTGTGAACATCACCATAAGTTGTGACATCATCACCATTTTTGTTCCACACTATATCATATACACTATCTACACCTTGTAGATACATAGCTAGTCTCTCAGTCCCATAAGTGATCTCAACAGCTACTGGGTCACAAGCTATACCTCCAACTTGTTGGAAGTAAGTAAACTGAGTTACCTCCATACCATCAAGCCAAACTTCCCAACCAAGTCCCCAAGCACCAAGTGTAGGTGACTCCCAGTTATCCTCTACAAATCTTATATCATGCTCTTGAAGATTGAGTCCTAAATACTCCAAAGATTTTAGATAAAGCTCTTGGATATTATCAGGACTAGGCTTTATAAGCACTTGAAACTGATAGTAAGCACCCAAACGGTTAGGGTTTTCTCCATATCTACCATCAGTAGGACGACGACTAGGTGCCACATAAGCAGCACTCCACGGCTTTGAATCTAAACTTCTAAGCAAAGTAGCTG
>Ga0256843_1001044_pt1 | contig 22537 bp, 11 predicted proteins | sample AlvinellametaG_FD_191572 | JGI IMG/M metagenome (GOLD analysis project Ga0256843, IMG submission 191572) | Pompeii worm associated microbial communities from hydrothermal vent at the East Pacific Rise, Pacific Ocean - Alvinella | ecosystem: Host-associated > Annelida > Integument > Unclassified ... | reverse complement strand
AAGGTCCCTGCCCCCACTCCCCCTAACCTTATCTACAACTTACAGAGCAGTCAAATTGAAGAGCACCAACAGGTGGAACAGCTCCTCCAGCTCAATACGGTTCTCCCTGAGATCACAACCCCAACCATGGACAACAACGTACCCCCATCAACCCAGACACCTACGGAGCCTATCCCTGAACCCTCCACCATGCCCAATCCAACCGAGCCCATACCAATCACACTCCCCTCGGTGACAGAGCCTACAGCTCCATCCACCGTTCCAATAACATCCACCCCAACATCTGAGCCCATTGAGACCACCCAACCTACTGCAATACCCACGAGTAGTACGTTGCCCTCCACATCAGATAACAGCCCCCCAGCAGAGCCTACCCCTACAGCTCTGCCGGAGACACCAACCCTCGAGACACCCACCACTCAACCACCAAGTGAGCCAGAGAGTCTCATCCCAATAGAAGGCGGTACTTTCTGATGAAACAATGGGGGATTTTAGTGAAAAGAAGCATACTTTTTGCCGTACAACTACCACTTCTACTGATGGCGTATCATGATGCCGACCTCGACGGTGTTGCTGATGAGCATGATCAATGTCCCAACAGTGCACTCACCGATATCGTTGATCAGCGAGGGTGTACCATTGAGAAGCTTACCCCACCCAAAAAATCGATACAGGATCATTTTGATGTAATGGTAGGCATTAGCCAACTCAAGACCACCCACAACCATGAGACCCAATTCAATCAATCGCTTCAGCTTGATTACTACCACCAAGATCTTACCCTACAACTGCAAAGTACGCATTATGAAGAGGGGTCGTGGGGCGATACGAGTATGGCACTTTTTTATCATCTCAAACCAATGCCTCAACTGATTTTACGTATGGGAACGGCGGTGATTCTGCCCACGTATGAGAGTCGTTGGGACAACAACCAAGCCGACTATCGTCTCTCTAGCTCACTTACCTATCAACTCCTACCACTTAGCCTCTTTTTGGGGGGAAGCTATACGTTTATTAACGATGAGGATATCAATCAAGAGAACTATCAGCTCCACTATCAAGACAGCAACACACTCTATTTTGGTCTTGGAGGCTATCTACTGCCCAAGCTCTACAGCAGTTGTATCTATACCCAAAGCCGTAGCATCTACCAAGGAGGATCTAACCTGCATACGCTCTCTCTTTACAACCACTACATGATCGATGCCCATTGGTTCACCCGCTTTGGCTACACCCAAGGAGTCAGCGATGATGCCAATGATCAACTCTACCTTAGTGTGGGGTACTACTTCTAATGGCATACAAAATACTCCTGCTTGAAGATGATCCCGTTTTGTTAGAGACCCTTGAGGAGCTTCTGAGTGATGAAGGATATGAGGTATGGGTCGCTCACGATGGCGAAGAGGCAAGTCAACTCACCTACGAAGAGAAATTTGACCTCTATATTTTTGATATTAATGTCCCTGAAATCAATGGTCTCTCCCTACTTGAAGCCCTACGCGAAGCGGATGATCAAACGCCTGCAATTTTTATCAGCGCACTGGTCGATATTGAGACCATTGCCACCGCATTTAACGTAGGAGCAAAAGATTACATCAAAAAACCCTTCTTCCCCGAAGAGATCCTTATTCGCGTCAATGCCAAGTTTAAACAGCCCAAGCCCCCCATTCAGATCGCTCACCTCACCTACGATCCCCATACCAAAATCGTACGCGACAAGGAGGGGATTCTTCCCATGGGAGAGGTACAGCTCTGTCTTTTTGAGAAGTTCCTTCATAATCAAGGACGTGTGATTGAAAAGTCTACGCTCTGTGAGTGCCTCATCAACCACTCCTCCGGAGCACTTCGGGTCGCCCTCAATAAGCTCAAACAGACCACCAAACTCCCCATCAAAAATATTCGAGGCGTAGGATATACCCTTGAGACGCGTTGAGATTGAGGCCTTTGGCAAAGGATTTGTTCTCTTTTTTCTCTCGATGGGAACACTCGTTAGCCTCCTCTTTTACAACACCTACACCAAAGAGATCCAAATGCTTGATGAAAAGCTACTCGATAAGATGCGTATCTGTAGCTTTGATCTAAAGTGCCCCGAGTTTAGCATCGATTTTGCCGACAATAACTTTAGCACCTACAAACTCTACAAATCCCAAGGACTGCACGCTTACTTTCCGATTTTGACATCTCAAGAAAACCTGCTGATGATTAGCCTCTCTCCCCAAGCCTACCAAAAGGAGCTTGATCATATCTGGTGGCGATTGGTCCGTGAATTTAGCCTTATCTATCTTGCGGTTGTGCTCTTTTCAATACTCTTTTCACTCTATACCCTCTCCCCCCTGCGTCAATCCCTTCGCCTTACCGAAGAGTTTATCAAAGACATTCTACACGACTTCAATACCCCCCTTGCTTCACTCCGACTCAACAGTGCCATGCTCAAACGAGAAATCGGTAGCAATAAAAAGATTACCCGTATCGAAAGCAGTATAGAGAGTGTCCTCTCACTTCAGGAGAATCTACGCTGTTATCTCTTTGACCATGAGATGCAACAACACCCCATCACTCTCTATCCATTGGTTCAAACCATTGCTCACGAGATTGCCAAAAGCTACCCCACCATCACCTACCACCTAGACATTCCTAAAGAGTGTACCATTCAAAGCAATGAAAAAGCCCTCACCCGCATCCTCAGTAACCTGCTAAGCAACGCCTCCAAATACAATAAACCCTACGGAGAGGTCAAAATCTCCTATAGAGATAATCAACTTACCATTGCCGATACGGGTAAAGGAATCAAAGACACCAAACGCATCTTTGACCGCTTCTACAAAGAGCAAGACCGAGGCATTGGCGTGGGACTGCACATCGTCAAAAAACTCTGCGATGAGCTTAATATTGAGATTAAAGTACGCAGTAGCTTGGGAGAGGGGAGTTGTTTTATTTTAAAAATAAGATAAACATTATCCCCTTCATATTTTTTTACTCTCTATAAAGACTTTTTTATTTTAACTACTCCAGCCAAATTGAGTAGCTACTAACATAATATCTTTAATACTAATTCTTCCATCATCGTCTAAATCAAGATCAATACTATAACCTGTATCTTCTGAAGATAGTCCCCATTGTGAAACAACCATCATAATATCAGTTACATCAACATCTCCATCTTCATCTAAATCATAAACTACCACTACACGAGTCTCTACGCTTTTTGCACTTCTTACTAAAGCATTAGTAGTGTCAACAACTTGTAATGATAAGACATCAATCGCTCCACTAGAAGCAGAAGTTGATACATTAACATCTATATTAACATTTTCAGAGCTATCAGCAGATACTGTAATAGTAGCTGGTAAACTTGTTAAATCTGCCCATCCTTGAGAAGATGTTGCATAAAGATTATAAGTCATATCTTCATTTGATTTGTTTTCAATAGTAAATGTATATGTAAAATTATCACCTCTTTTAACATTTTTAGATGATGGTGCAATTAGATTAACTTCATTTACAACTAATTTAGAAGGGTACATTCTTTGGAATGAACCATCTCCTTGTACAAGAAGTCTATAAGAACCACCTTTATTCATAGTAACTTTTCCTTCATATATAAATCCTGTTGTATTGGATAAAGTTATTTCTGTTTTTGTATCATCATCAACATTTACCAAATAAAATTTTAATCCAGTAACTTCTTTTTCTAAACTTGTTTTTATTGTAATATCTCCACCAATTCCAACAGAGGTATCACCAAAATAACTTAAAGCATTATCTGTAAATCCTTTTGAAGCAAAAGTATAGTCTCCTGTTGAGTTTACTTCAACTGTCCAATCTCCTACAGAGACAGCACTATCACTTACAAGATAGAAACTATTACCTGAAACTTCAAGTAAAGAGACATCTGTAGTACTATTAGTAACAATATTACCAGATGGGTCTTTTAGTGTAACAGTTGCTGTAGCACCTGAATTTACATTAATTACAACCTCAAATTTTTCTATACTACTATCAATTGGAAGAGTATATGTTTTTGTACTTGCATTAGCATCAAAATGAGCTACTGTACTATCTGCAGAGGAGTGATTTAAAATAATTTTTGTAATATCCTCTGTGGTTGAAGCAGAAGCTCTAAAGTAAAGACCACCTGTCTCACTACTTGCAGCAGTATATCCATCAATGCCTGAAGAGGCTTCTCGGAAGCTTGTTCTACTTAAGAATTCTTCTTCTGAGCAACTATCTGCTTGTGTTGAATCATCTGTAACAACATCTTTAGATGAAGTTTTCCAAGTATAACACTCCCCATAGATAATAGCATGAATATGTGAGTTGGTATTAAGTACTGCTGCTACAGTCTCCCATAGTTCACCCCATGTGGCATAAGTATCATCAACACCATAGCTGTTCGAGTCTGCATCTGTCATAATATAAATATCAGAATTTTCTGCCAATTCTGTAGCCTGACGAATTGATAGGAATGCCGATTCAGGACAACCATCACCTCCTGAAGCATAGAGTGCATTAATATAATCTTTCATAATATCTTCATCTGCACTTTGTCCTCTTAATGTAGCAGGTCCATCTTTAAAAGATAGTAGAGTATAAAAATAGTGTTTTCCACTAGCTTTATTGGTATCTAAAACTGTATTGGCTGCCAATTTTGCAGCACTAATTTCACTTTCCATACTTCCTGTATCATCAATAACAAAAGTAATAGGTTTAGCAAGATAAGCATTATATTTAACACTTAAACTATCATCGCTCATTGAGTAATTTGTAATTATAAGGACTACCTCTTCAATAGAAAGTGTACTAAATCCAGAAATACCTACTTCACCTTTTCCTGAGCTATTTAAATCAATAGGATACTCTCTATAGCTACCATCTATATTTTTAACAACAGCAATGGCATTAATTTTTTCTCCTGTATCTGCTGACACTTCTATTACTAATGTTTTTTTATCTGTTAACATAGTATTAGGTTTAAATTTATATAGTTTTGCAGCCATATGATTAAGTGTTAAACTCTGTTCAGGTATAGAATCTATAAAACTAATTGGACTTGTTGTTGTTACTCCTCCTAATATATGAGGAGAGGCACTATTTTCTATTTTTACTGCTGGCCAATGCGTACCTTCATCATAGAAATTATTTTTTTGATAGTTTTTTGCCCAAAAATCTCTATAAACATTTTTTAATGATGTCCCTTTTACTGTTAATACATAATCTATAGCACTTAATGCATCATCACTACCTACAGGGTCAAGTTGATCCCAGATATCTTTAACTACATTATTATCCCAATTTGTACTTAGATATTCATTGAAAATCCATGCAGCATATTGATGAGAGGCTCCAAAAAAATCCAAAGAGATTTCAGGATAGTTCATAATAGCACCAAGATAAAGTCTATTATCGTTAACACTGTCATAAACACGCTCCTCCATCCAAGTTGAAGTAACTTCCATATACCAAGCATCAACAAAAGCATTAATTCCCATTTGAACTGCATGATGATATTCATGTGCCGCAGTTACTTGCATAGCTCCTTCTGGAGGAGTAGGTGCAAACTCAATAAAGTCATTATCCATTACCATATAACCATAAGTAGCGTTATCACCTGAACTACTAAATGCTTCAGGTGCAACATAACCATAAATTCCATACTTTCCTAAATTCATAATGTAAATATCAAATTTAGTATCATTACCTTCATCAAGAGTTCCTGTATCAAAAGGTGGCACTTTATACCCCATATCAATCAACTCTTTTTGATATACCTTCTCAAACTCATCTGCCATCTTTTCTACATCAGCCAGAGTTGTCTGATGGGTATTTCCTCCAGCATCTGTATTGTTATGATCAACATACCAAAACTTAAACTTTCCACCAATATTTGGATAGTCCGACACTGTGGGTTCAAATACTTTTACAGGTGCAGGTAAATAAAAATTAACACCATCCAAATCATAACTAGTATCTACTGGTCTTTTTAATAACATATCAATAAATTTTTTATCTCTATCACTTAATTCATCATAAACTTTTTTTGCCTCTGATAGTAATGTAGAGATACCTCTAGTTGGTTTATTTGCTAATCCCATTTCTCTAAATCTTTTATCTACTGTTGATGGAGCAAAATAAGATCTTAATGTTTGAATGAGATACTCATTTTTATCAATATAAGACTCTCTATAAGACTGTGCTATCAATTCACTCATCGATTCCGTTTTTACACTATTTGCAAAAACACTATTTCCTAAAACCATAACATATAATATTATTATGGCTAAAAAATTTTGTTTATAATTTAACTGTTTCATCTTTTAATCCTTTAATCAATCATTGTTTTTATTGACATTAGAAAGATTCCATTTTCACCATCTTGTAGATGAAATCTTTTCCTTTTACCATATTCAACCCTATAGTTACTAGGATTGACATAAGCCCCAAAATAACCACTACTATTTGACTCTACAAAAAAGTCTCTTTTACTCATATTATTTTCATCTAATTCAAAAATATGTATCTTTTGTACACTATTTAATGGTCTAATACCTGAACGAAAGTGGATTTTTCCACCTATCGTTGCTCTAGTTAAAAAGCCTGAAATATAAGCTTTCCCTTTTTTGTCTAAAGGAAATGCTTCTAATTTAGGAAGAGATATGATAGTCTCTTCCCCTTTCCACTCTTTAAATATATAAGATGGTAAGTAATTTCTCTTTTCTACTATTAAAAGATATTGATTACCTACAGTTGTAGATAAGAGATTTTTTGAAACTATAAAATTCCCATCTACATTTCTATGAATATTAAAACTTTTTTGTCCATCATATACCAATACAGATATTGAACTATCTGTATTTTTTCTATTTTCTAACTGTAAACCATCTTCACTTTGACAAGCACTAAACATAATCAATATTAGAGGTATAATTGAACTTTTTATTAACATATTTAATTATCCTCAATTGATATTGTTCCCATTATTGAATTAGCATCTTTATCTGTAAATGATTTATCAATGATACTTAATTGACTTGCCAAATCTTCTGTTTCAAATGTCATTACTTCAATATCACCACTAACGCCTTCTTCACTTCCCATTGACCATGCACCGAAAGATATTACTTTTGCTGATGTATCAAAACTTGGTCCTAAATTAGTAAAAATTCTATCTGAAGCCTCTAAGTCAGTTTTATCTAAACTAACTTTCCATGGTTCAATATCTTTTGCTGTAGGAAAATCCTTTGTAAATTTTAATTTTGCCTCATAGCCTCCAATTTTATCAGTTATATGTAAAACTACTTTATATTTAAAATTAATATCATTCAAACTAATAGTAACATTAGCTTCATCACTTACTCCAATGGCATTAGTTGCTACGGCTTTAAGCATATATACATTTTTTGTTTCAAAATCTAGGCTTGCTCCTATATTAACTAAAATAACCCCTTCCTTAGAAACATTAAAATCACTACTTCCACTACCACTTAAAGTTATAGAAATAATAGAAGAACCACCATCCATAACATTTAATGTCCCAACAGTAGTACCTACCGGAGAATTTTCATCAACATCAATTGTTAAATTATCTACCTTAGGAACAGTAGCAACAACATTAACGACTCTTGTTTTATTTGATTCATTCCCTTTACTATCCTTTGCCCTATATAATATCTTATAACTTCCTAAGCTAGATATATTAAGTTCACTACTATTTATTTCAACTGGCACCTCACCATCAATATCATCAATTGCAGTAGCACCTGGTTCTACATACCGTGTCCCTAAATCAACATTCATAGGATTATCTCCATTTAAAGTAATTACAGGTGGTATATTGTCAACAACAGATGGTGTATTATCAACAATGGGTTCATAAGAAGGATATGATAAAAAAGTTTCAAGAGTAGGAACAACATAACTTCCATCTCTATTACACTTAATATTCTTATCTCCTAAATGCTCTAAAGCACCACACTCATTAACCAATTTTTTACCAATCTCACTCAAAAGAGCTTTAACTTCACTTTCACTCATCTCCTCAAAATTCTCTTCCTCAATAAGCTTACTACGAAGCTCCTCAGTAATAGTAATTTGAGTCTCAATATCCCCATCATCATCAAGGGACTGTAAGAGTCGTGCCAAAAGCTTTAAACGATCATCACTATAGTTCTCTCGATCCAATCCTAATAAGTCTTGTGGATAAACTTTGCCATCTACTGTAAAAGCTTTAAGTGTTCCAAGTAGAAGATTTCCTACTCTAAATGTAACAGGTGGGGCAATACACTCAAATGTTCCGTTACTATCAGTTAGCCCCTCTTCTCCATCACAAAGATACATTGCTCCATAAATAGGTGCATCAATCAAGTATCCTTTAGTTTTAAAAACAGGTATTATTGTACTTTCTGATTCATTATCGGTATCGGTTACCTCTACCAGTTCACTCTCTGTAACCTCTTCCGTTATATTGTTCTCAATCAGTACATTATCACTTTGTGGAATTAAAGTTTCTGTTGATTCTGATGGTTGAGAATCATCACTATCTCCACATCCAGTCAATACTGTTAATGATATTAAAAATACAACAGTATATTTTAATATGCTTTTTAAATGCATTCCAAAACTCCTTTTTAAAATAAAAATCTTTTCAAAAAATAATATTTCATTATTTCTCTTGAAAAATAATATCATGTATTTAAAAATTTGAGAAAAAATTTTTAATAATTTATATAAATTTAATTATATTAGATTTTATATCCCATAAAACAGTTATCTCTATAAAAAATTAATTTACAACAATTTATAGAAATTGTGTTAAAATATAAATTGCCAAGATAAGAAATTTTTATCGAAAGCAAAGGAAAAACCTAAATGAACACAAAAGAACAACTTTTTTATAAAAAATCATCTCTTATTTTTAATCTTATCTGTAAAAAAGATCTCGAATATTTTGCCTCACTCTTTATCGCAAAAGACTCAAAAACTTCTTTGGAGCATCGCAAACTTTACCTCAAAAGTCGTTGGCTTAATGCTCGAAACCCTGTTTACCCTAAACTCTTTTTAAAAGAGTACTCTAACTACCCATTTAGCGAGTTAACCATTCATGGAAAAGAGATTTTTAAAGATGCCAATGAGTTTTTAGAAATGGATATTGAACGCTTTTCTCATCGAATAGAGGCATACAAAGAACAAGCCATCAAAAGAACATCCGAAATCAACCCCAATAATCTCTACTATTACTTCTATGTTTTTAATCAATATGGTATAAAAGAGAATCAACACATTGACTACTACACCATTACCTATGAAGAGAGTAAACTCTCCAACCACATCAACATTCATGTACAACCCCCAACATCAAAATCTTCTATTAATATCAATTCCTATTATGGCACGGTTACGTATAAAGAGAATAAAATTATTCTCTCATTTGAGAATGAAGATGACCATATCTCAGCACTATTTAATACCGACTTAACCGATCATCACGCTAAATATCTAGTAGGGGTAGCCATCGGTATTGCGAATCGTAACAAAAAAATACCCATTGCTAAAAAAGTTATTTTAAGTAAAAAACGATTGAAAAATACAAACGAACTCTATCTCTCTTTGAACGAAACAGAGATAATCTATGCAACAGAAAATTCTTACAAACTCAAAAATGATCATGAAAAATACCATACAAACTTCTTGTATGACTATATTGAAAAGATCAATCGACTCAATCAGCTCTTTCAAACCCTTCAACATCAAAACCCATCCTATGGTTCCTTTTATCGTCAACTTGCTTTTAAAGAGTTCTCTTCCACCAATCAGATTTTTCAAAAAATCAAAAGAAATCACGCTTACTATGTAAACTATAGAAAAAGAATCTTCGATATTTTACTCAAGTCTCACCCTTATGAAAACTACCAATCCCTCTACATTGTCATGCCAACCTATCAAGAGGATAATATTTTCGAACATGAATCCTTTAAATCCTTAAGACTTCGCGAAGCACTCAAACAACTCAGTCAAAAAGTAAACATCGAGATTATTTTTATTATCCAGCATTGCCATCAACCCTTTTCTTATGAATTCAATAACTTTTTAGCGTCTCTCTATCCTCATATTCACATCTATTTTAGCACCAAAGATCTTGTTGCATCTGCTGTCAACAGTATAGATTTTATCCTAACCAATAATGAAAATTTTGTCATCAGTAAATTACTGCGTTCAAATAGCCCTGTTTTTACTCTCTTTCAAGACAAAACAACCATCCAAGAGCATGAAGGAATGTACCAAAAGATATTAAATCGCAGTATTAAGTATGAGATATTTACAACCCAAAAAAGACAACTCTGTCTTGATCAGCACCCGTTAATTAAACATCTTGCGGGGAAATGGTATTTCTATCTCTATGGTACACAAAAATTTTGGCAGGCACATATCCATATTGCCAAAGATGGTACGGTCACATTAATCAATGAAAATGGCGAAAAAGAGTATGGAGAAATTCTGCATAAAGAACATCAGTCCGTTATCTTGCTTGAAGATACCAAAACCAAACGACTCTTAACCATTATCTTTGATCATCAAGCCCACCAGACCATACATGCCTTTACCGTCCAAGTTGTTGCCAAACAGTTTCAAAGTCACTTGGACCTTTTAAGCATTGGTCTCTTTAGCCGTTATAAACTACCCATTGAAACAGCCCAAAATATCCTTGGTGATGTTGATGATGTACGACTGCTCAACCATGAACGTATTCAAGAGCGTTTAAAAAACTACCTTAGTGAAAAATTTTATCTATAATATCCATCTTCCTCTAATCAAAAAGAAGCTATAATCCGCCCGATTTTATCGCTTCTGTCAAAATTTGATGGAAAATCTGATAAGGAAGGGGGTGTTTTAGGATGCCAGGAATTAAACTCTCACCAAGAGATTCGTTTGATGATGCTTATAGAAAGTTCAAAAGACAATGCGACAGAAACTTGATCGTTACTGAAGCTAGAGCGAGACAACACTATGAGACACCAACAGAAAAGCGTAAAAAAGAGAAAATTGCGACGCGTAAAAAGATTCTTAAGAAACTTTATATGCTTAGACGGTACGAAGCGAGACTGTAAGATTTCGCGTTACGCTACTTATCTCTTGACCACCCTTGCGGTGGTCTTTTTCTTCACTCAATCCCACTTTTCATACCAAGTACAAGAAAAAGTATCTAAACAACGGCAGTGCTACTTCAACTCCACAAAAATAAAATGAAACTAAAGTCACATTTCCACGAAAATTCTTAATTCAATGAAATTGGATTTTAACCTCCAATTCCAAAGAACTATGCAAAATATCTATTCTAACCCCCCATCTAAAATAATCCAATTGTAATCATTAATAATACTCTCTCTTGCCGATTCAGAAACAGAACTGTATTTACTCTCCCCTCCATCAAATATTACATTTTGTTGAAGTTCTAAATTACTCCAATTAAGCAGGATATCATCATAATTATCTGTTGAAAGGGTCACAGCATCAAACATATAATTCATATCCTCAACATTAGTAATATCCCAATCACCAATAGTTTGATCAAAATTCTCAGCATCTTCAAACATTGCATACATATTTTTTACATTGGAAGTATCCCAACTGCCTATCTCTTGATTAAAGCTACTGGCATCTGCAAACATAAAGCTCATATTTATTACATTAGAGACATCCCAACCGCTGATGTCTTGATTAAAGTTAGTTGCATGATTAAACATACCACTCATATTCGTCACATTAGAAGTGTTCCAGCTACCTATGTCTTGATTAAAGTTTTCTGCTCCATCAAACATACTACTCATATCCGTCACATTGGAGACATTCCAACTACTTATGTCTTGATTAAAGTTATTTGCACCTGTAAACATTCCAAACATATCCGTCACATTGAAAATATCCCAACTGCCTATCTCTTGATTAAAGCTACTTGCACCCTGAAACATCAAACTCATATCTGTCACATTGGAAGTATCCCAACTGCTGATGTCTTGATTAAAGTTTTCTGCTCCATTAAACATACTACTCATATCTGTCACATTAGAAGTATCCCAACTGCTGATGTCTTGATTAAAACTACTTGCATACTCAAACATCAAACTCATATCTGTCACATTGGAAGTATCCCAACTGCTGATGTCTTGATTAAAATTAGTTGCACCATTAAACATCCAACGCATATTTGTCACATTAGAAGTATCCCAACTGCTGATATCTTGATTAAAGTTTTCTGCTCCATCAAATATTCCCCAGAGACCTCCCATACTTTTTACATTGGAAACATCCCATGCTCCTATAGGTTGATTAAAACTACGAGCTAAAGCAAATAGCCCCTCCATATTTTCAACCGTAGAGACATTCCACTCCTCAATGGATTGATTAAAGCTACTTGCTTCAAAAAACATATAGCTCATATCTGTAAGCTGTGATAGATTGGGTCTATCGGTAGCATTAAGTGTCATGTTGGGGGTATGTGCAAACGCATAATTCATTGTTAGCCATTCAGTTGTTCCCCACTGTTCAATAGAGAGGAGTTTATTCCCTTCGGGATACAGATTACTCTCTTCATCATATCCAGCATATTTCTCTAGATATATCGCAGGGAATTTACCAGAAATTTTGATGGTATACTCTCCTGCTGAGTCATAGGTATGATTAATATCCCCCGTAACATTGGTACTAACACTACCGTCTCCCCAATCAATATCATAATCATAAACATAGTTGGGGTTTGTTGGAATAGCAATTTGATTATCGGCACTGGTTCCATTATTGTCTGTTTTCCATTTTGTGATAAAGTAATCTTTCTCCTCAACTATTTTTCCTGCATCAATAATATTCCAATTAAAGGTACTAATCAATCTCTCTCGTGCCGATACAGCATCTGCGGTATATCGACTGTTTCCTGCATCAAATGTTACATCTGACTCAAGATCCAATTCACTCCACCCTATTAAGATGGCATCATAGTTTTCAGAAGAGAGCGTGATATTACTAAACATCTCCTCCATGCTAGTAACCGCTGAAATATCCCAACGGCTTAAATTTTGATCAAAGGAGCTGGCATCTGCAAACATAAAGCTCATATCTGTCACATTAGAGACATCCCAACCACTTATGTCTTGATTGAAATTTTCCGCTCCATCAAACATCCCATTCATACTTGTTACATGAGATACATCCCAACGACCTATATCTTGATTAAAGCTACTTGCACCATAAAACATCCAGTTCATAACTGTCACATTGGAAGTGTTCCAGCTACCTATGTCTTGATTAAAGTTTTCTGCTCCATCAAACATACTACTCATATACGTCACATTGGAGACATCCCAACCACTTATGTCTTGATTAAAGTTACTTGCACCTGCAAACATTGCATACATATTTTTTACATTGGAAACATCCCAACGGCTTATATCTTGATTAAAGCTACTTGCACCCTCAAACATCAAACTCATATCTGTCACATTTGAAGTGTTCCAGCTACCTATATTTTGATTAAAGTTACTTGCACCTGCAAACATTACATACATATTTTTTACATTGGAAGTATCCCAACCGCTGATGTCTTGATTAAAATTAATTGCACCCTGAAACATCCAACTCATATTTATCACATTGGAAACATCCCATGCTCCTATAGGTTGATTAAAACTACGAGCTAAAGCAAATAGCCCCTCCATATTTTCAACCGTAGAGACATTCCACTCCTCAATGGATTGATTAAACCTACTTGCTTCAAAAAACATATAGCTCATATCTGTAAGCTGTGATAGATTGGGTCTATCGGTAGCATTAAGTGTCATGTTGGGGGTATGTGCAAACGCATAATTCATTGTTAGCCATTCAGTTGTTCCCCACTGTTCAATAGAGAGGAGTTTATTCCCTTCGGGATACAGATTACTCTCTTCATCATATCCAGCATATTTCTCTAGATATATCGCAGGGAATTTACCAGAAATTTTGATGGTATACTCTCCTGCTGAGTCATAGGTATGATTAATATCCCCCGTAACATTGGTACTAACACTACCGTCTCCCCAATCAATATCATAATCATAAACATAGTTGGGGTTTGTTGGAATAGCAATTTGATTATCGGCACTGGTTCCATTATTGTCTGTTTTCCATTTTGTGATAAAGTAATCTTTCTCCTCAACTATTTTTCCTGCATCAATAATATTCCAATTAAAGGTACTAATCAATCTCTCTCGTGCCGATACAGCATCTGCGGTATATCGACTGTTTCCTGCATCAAATGTTACATCTGACTCAAGATCCAATTCACTCCACCCTATTAAGATGGCATCATAGTTTTCAGAAGAGAGCGTGATATTACTAAACATCTCCTCCATGCTAGTAACCGCTGAAATATCCCAACGGCTTAAATTTTGATCAAAGGAGCTGGCATCTGCAAACATAAAGCTCATATCTGTCACATTAGAGACATCCCAACCACTTATGTCTTGATTGAAATTTTCCGCTCCATCAAACATCCCATTCATACTTGTTACATGAGATACATCCCAACGACCTATATCTTGATTAAAGCTACTTGCACCATAAAACATCCAGTTCATAACTGTCACATTGGAAGTGTTCCAGCTACCTATGTCTTGATTAAAGTTTTCTGCTCCATCAAACATACTACTCATATACGTCACATTGGAGACATCCCAACCACTTATGTCTTGATTAAAGTTACTTGCACCTGCAAACATTGCATACATATTTTTTACATTGGAAACATCCCAACGGCTTATATCTTGATTAAAGCTACTTGCACCCTCAAACATCAAACTCATATCTGTCACATTTGAAGTGTTCCAGCTACCGATATCTTGATTAAAGCTTTCAACCCCCGCAAATACTCCACTCATATTTGTGATACTTGAAGTATTCCAATCTCCAATAGGCGAATTAAAATTTGTAGCATAGGCAAACATTCCACTCATATCTGTCACATGAGATAAATTTGGTTTATCCGTAGTATTAATCATCAAATTTTTACACCCTGCAAATGCTTCATACATCGACTGCCATGTATTGATTCCCCATTGTTCTATAGATAATAGTTTATTCCCTTCTGATATGCTATTACTCTCATTATCCTCAAGATAATATTTACCTAAAAAGATTGTAGGAAATTCACCCAAAACTTTAATCGTATACGTACCACTATTAGCATAGGTATGATTAATATCCCCCGTAACATTGGTACTAACACTACCGTCTCCCCAGTCAATATCATAATTATACGTATAGCTGGGATTTGTTGGAATGGCAATTTGATTATCGGCACTGGTTCCATTGTTGTCTGTTTTCCATTTTGTGATAAAGTAATCTTTCTCCTCAACTATTTTTCCTGCATCAAAGATATTCCAATTAAAAGTACTGATCAATCTCTCTCGTGCTGATAGAGAATCTGTGGTATATCGACTGTTTCCTGCATCAAATATTACATCTGACTCAAGATCCAATTCACTCCAACCTATTAAAATGGCATCATAGTTTTTAGAAGAAAGAGCAATATTACTAAACATCCCCTCCATCATCATAACCTCTGAAACATCCCAACGGCTTAAGTTTTGATCAAAGGAGCTGGCATCTTCAAACATAAAGTTCATATCGGTCACACTAGAGACATCCCAAAGACTTATGTCTTGATTGAAATTTTCCGCTCCATCAAACATCCCATTCATACTTGTTACATGAGATACATCCCAACGACCTATATCTTGATTAAAGCTACTTGCACCATAAAACATCCACTTCATTACGGTTACATTAGAGACATCCCACTGACTTATGTCTTGATTAAAATTAATTGCACCATCAAACATACTACTCATATTTGTGATACTTGAAGTATTCCAATCTCCAATAGGCGAATTAAAATTTGTGCTATAGGCAAACATTCTACTCATATCTGTTACTTGAGATAAATTTGGTTTATCCATAGCATTAATCGTTAAATTTTTGCACCCCATAAATGCACCATACATCGATTGCCATATATTGGTTCCCCATTGCTCAATAGATAATAATTTATTTCCTTCTGATAGGGTATTATTACTTTCATTATTCTCGATATAATATTTTCCTAAAAAAATTTCAGGAAATTCACCTACAATTTTAATTGTATACATTCCAGCACTGGTATATGTGTGATTAATATCACTATCAACATTGATATTAGTTGTTCCATCTCCCCAATCTATAAAATAGTTATACTTATAATCTGGATTAGTTGGAATAGCTATTTGATTACTTCCACTAAGTCCAATATTATCCGTCTTCCAAGTTGTAATAAAATAGTCTGCATTATTAGCATTTAAAACAGATAAAAGAGTCTCAATATTTTCAAATTCTAAATTTAATGAAGTATATTCAGGCCGAAGCACAAAAGAGTATAAGTCTTCATCAATATTTACATCAGACACTTTTAATGAACTTTTTATAGCGGACTCAATATCCTTTCCGTTATCACTAATATTGATAAAAAAGGTATTGATATCTACTTTAGATGTATCCAACTTATCAATCATTAAAATTAATTCTTTAATAACATCAACTCTTTCTCTAACTTTTTGAGAAAAACCCATTGTTAACTTAGAAGTATTAAACTCATCTATTGTCTCTTCTGTACTTGTTGTAATAATTTCTGATATATTAATATCAGCTACAGATTCTGAGTTGGCTAAAGCACCTTTTGTAACCTCCATCAATATAACTAACTTTTGCATTTTTACTTTGTCCATACCCTCAGGCATGGAAGCAATTGAAGATGGGGCAATAACAGGATCAAAACTTTTAACCATTCTTTTTAGCTCTGTAACATCTTCTCCTTTTTCAATTTTTTCTAAAAGAAGTGTAGTCAGAGGTGATATAAACGCTGTATCTGTAGGTGCCTTCATTTCAAAATTCAATATCTTGTCATCCTCATCATACAAACCATTATTATTTGAATCTATTATTGAACCGCTAGGAACTTTTATGTAACAATCAGAACCAAGTGAAACCCCCTCAAAAGTTATCAATCCCTTAGCACCTACATGTAAAGAACTGTCATACGTTACACCATTAGAACAACTTGCCTGTGCAGGAGACAATAATTTAATGACATATCCATCAGCAACATTTCGTTCTGTCTTCGCCACAGCTACATCATTATTGATATTCTCCTCAGAATTATCATTACTCGAATTATTCTCTTCCTCTGTTGTATTTGAATCTTCATTCGTCACATTATTATCTGCATTAGAAGTTATTACCGTGGTAGTATTATTATCTTCACTCTCTTCAGTAAGAACAGTATCCCTATCTCCTGTTCCTTCTGTACTATTGGTTTCTGCTATAATCTCTGCTTCTTTTATATCTATCTGTGTTTGCTCATCTAAATCTTCTTTAATTAACTCTATAGAACTTTCATTTGTCTCGTTATTTTCTACTATCTCTATAAATTCTCCAGATATATTAACATCTTTTAACCCCTCTGCAATATATTCTAAATTTAAAGATGTTGCTTCTGAAGTGGAAAGGTTATACTCTTCTAATATAACTTGATTATAAAAAAGGTTCTCCAATAATATGCTATCAACAATCTCTCTAGCTTTTGGAGAGTTTTTAAGTGGTTCAACCTCCTCTTCTTCTACTAATCCATTATCCACCAATGATTGCAAGATAGATAATTCTTGAATAGTTACCTCTTTAGGATCTTTGGGTTCGAAACTTAAAGTTACTCTTTTGTGAGTAGCATTTATATCCTCTATCTCCATTAAAATCTTATTCTCTAAATCATAGTTTTCTAATAAATACGTTCCATCTGAATTTAATTTAATCTTATGCAAAATAGTATCGGCTGTATCATTTGAATCCACTCTAATTTTTACATTTAAATCTGTTTGATCACAAAAACCATTAGAATTTCCATCTTGACAGATATTCACAACCATTTCATATGGAATACCTACAACCTGTAACAAACGAGACAATAACTCTTTTGCTTCCTGTGTTCCTCCCTTGCATCCCATTAAATCAAATAGAATAAACCATAAAAAAACAATAAATGAAAAGCGTTTCATTAGACCCCTCCATACTTAGTTTATATATTTTAATTATAATATTTATAAACTGTTTTTTTTATAAAACAAAATATTTTTATAAACAAGAATATATAATAATAATTTTTAATATTTAATACTGTTTTTAATTAAAAAATAGCTTTTATATATGTAAAAACAACTAATTTCCACTATTATTCAAAGTTTTAAATTAACTTTTGGTAAATACTTATACGTACGCCTACACCAGATTTTAGTACTTTAAATGTTATTAAGTTTCGCGTTACGCTACTTATCTCTCGACCACCCTTACGGTGGTCTTTTTCTTCACTCAATCCCACTTTTAATAAAATAGATTATAATTCAGGTAAGACTTCTGCAAAGGTTTTCCATGAAATTGCTATTGAGACTCCTGCTAACCCTACTGTTTAGTTCAACTTTGTACGCTCAAAAAAAAGATATTGATCTCTCCATGGTCATTAGTGGAGGGGTCAGTCTAGGAGCCTACGAAGCGGGCTACAACTGGGCGATGATCAAGATGCTTAGCCAACTCAAAAACAGCAGTCAACGTGCCAATATTCATCTACGCTCCGTCACAGGTGCTTCAGCGGGCTCAATCAATGCCCTAATTTCTGCTATCTACTGGTGTCAGGACCCCAACCAACCGGAACTTAATAGCATTGATAACAATCTCTTTTACAACACATGGGTCAAACTGGGACTGAGTGATCTCATTATCAATGGACGGGACCCCAACAACAAAAGTACCCTCTTTAGTCGCGATACCCTCCGAGTGCGTGCCAAAGAGATCTTTGATCACATGAATCGACCTATTTTTCAAACAGGATGTGAAGTCCCCTTGGGCTTTGCGGTGACCAAAGCCACGCCCATGATCACCGAGTTTCAACACAGTGGTATCAAGATCAAAAATCAGCACTTCACTACCCCCTTTACGCTTAAAAGCATCGACCATCGACTCAAACTTTTTAACCGCCCCATGCTTCCGAGTACCGATTACCATATTGCCATTCCTGATATTGAAAACAACACCTCACGCTTGCGGGATGTGCTCTTTGCCTCTTCGGCATTCCCTGGGGCATTTCAACAAATCAAGCTCGATTACATCTACGAAGGCAAACGCCAATCGGCATACTTTATCGATGGAGGAGCGTATGACAATCTTCCCTTACAACTTGCCACCGAGCTTGATCCCCGTGCCAAAGATTTTATCTTTATCGACCCTAGTAATGTTCGTGGTGTCGCCAAAATAAAAGAGACCAATCAGACTGAGACACCCCCCATTGGGTTTATTGGTGCCAATGCCATGCCCCTACTCAATGCGTCAGAGATTTTCCAATCGATGCGACTCTATAATGCCATCTCCCAATATTTTCAAGAGGAGTCAGGGCGACGGCTGATCCTCTCTTCTCGTTATCATCCCATTACCGGAAAGTTCCTCTCCCACTTTGGAGCCTTTTTGCATCAGGATTTCCGCATCTATGACTATTACGTAGGGGTCTATGATGCAATCTATCACCTCGCTCAAGCGATGAAGGAGCGAGGCTACTACCCTACCCTTTCACAAACCAATCTCATGCAACAGCTTCAGCACCAACTGGGCATCGATGCAAACCCTTCCGTTAAACGTGCCTACGATCTCTTTTTTGCTACGGAGTTTAAAAGGCTAAAAACAGTCCCCACTACCGATAAATTCTCTGCCATCTACAATGCCTTTGATCTCAATCGTTCCGACAAAGAGCGTTATGATCTTGAAGGGTTCAACTACTTCTTAGACCATCTTGATCTTCGCTACCTCAATGATCCCAACTCCTATATCCCCAAAGATCGAACCAAACTGCAAGGATGGTACAAAAAACCCATTAACCTGATGATCAACCGCATTACCACGTTAGAGAATGACTACGCAGAGGTTCAAGGCAACACCAAAGCCTTTGCCCGCATTACTAATATGCTCGCATGGATGGGGAGCAACCTTGTCAAAGAGAAAAAAGGATTCATCTCCTCACTCAATATCCCTGAAGATCAAAAAGAGACCCCCCTTGCTAAAGCCTTAATGTTTCTGCCCTCCGAGATTACCAGCGATGTCAAAAATGGAGGATTTGGCTTTAGCTACAACAGCTACTACTACCATAAAACCCCCTACATGGATGCCTTTGAGATGAAGATCTCTCTCAACCAGAGCGATGATATTAGCAGTTTTGTACGCTGGGACAGCAACCTCTTTAAAGAGTATCAAGATTTTATCAAAGTGGGGGGAGGAATTAGCCTCTTTGGAAACCTTGAATCGAGTTTTTATAAACATGAAGGGGTCTATGGATTCAATGGCTACGTGGATCTGCTCGATATCTTTCGGCTTACCTACGTGCAACGCATCAACCACCCCACCGAGAAGAGTTATATCTACTTTGGATTGCGAAACCTGCCCAGTCTTATCTACTGGTTGCAACGATAGTGCAACGTGTAGCTTTGGTTCATTTTGCTGGAGCCAAAGTACGGGCTCCTTACGCCATAAGGTAACTTTATAAATATTTGCTACAATATCGGCAATATTTTACACAAGGGTTTGACCGATGAAATTTACCACACCATTACAACACGATGCAATTAAAATCATGCTTTTAGGGTCAGGAGAACTGGGCAAAGAGGTTGCCATTGAAGCCCAACGTCTGGGCATTGAGGTGATTGCTGTTGATAAGTACGAAAAGGCTCCCGCCCACTTGGTTGCTAATCGAAGTTATGCCATTGACATGCAGGATAAAGAGGCGGTTGTTGCCCTCATCGAAAAGGAACAACCCACCTACATTCTCCCCGAAGTTGAAGCGATCTCCATTGAGGCACTCTTTGAAGCCGAAGCCAGAGGATTTCATGTCATTCCCAATGCCGAAGCCGTCAACAAAACCATGAACCGTAAAAACATTCGAGTGTTTACTGCGGAAGAACTGGGACTAAAAACATCAAAGTATCAGTTTGTTAGCACCCTAGAGGAGCTCAAACAAGCAGGGGAGCAGATCGGATTCCCCTGCGTGATTAAACCCGTTATGAGCAGTTCAGGACACGGTCAAAGCATTGCTCGTTCCCCTGAAGAGATTGAAAAATCATGGGAGATTGCCAAAGAGGCACGGGGGGATGCGAGCGAGTTGATTGTGGAGGAGTTTATTTCTTTTGATTATGAGATTACTCTGCTTACCGTACGCAATGAGACAGGCACTATCTTTTGTGATCCCATTGGACACCTCCAAAAAGATGGGGATTTTATCCTCTCATGGCAACCCATGCCCATGAGTGATGTGGCACTACAAAAAGCCAAAGCCATTGCCAAAGCGGTCACTGATGGGCTCGGTGGTCGAGGGATCTTTGGGGTCGAGTTTTTTATCAAGGGGGATGAAGTCTACTTCTCCGAGCTTAGCCCCCGCCCTCACGACACAGGCATGGTCACACTCATCACCCAATCTCAGAGTGAATTTGCTCTCCATGTACGTGCCGTACTAGGACTTCCCCTTACTTATACCACCTACGGAGCCGGAGCCTGCGGGGCCTACAAAGCCAAAAATGAATCCAAAAATCCAACATTAGAGATTCCTGAGGATGCGTTTGCTGAAAATTCTTATGTAAGAGTTTTTGGTAAGCCAGAGTCACACATAGGTCGTCGTATGGCGGTTAGCTTGGTCTTAGATAAAAATGTTGAAAATGCTAAAATTCGAGCACAACGTATTGTTGATACCATAAGTGATAATTAAACTAAAAAATATAAAGTAATACTAGAAAATATTTTAAAACAAGATTATCTTGATACAATCACACATATAAATTCTTTGCATCTAAAAGGAGTATTTGTTGTATTGTATTAAGAAGATTGTTTTTATTACTCTACTGCTCTCTAGCTCACTTTTTGCTATGGATTACACCCAAAAAAAATCGGTACAATCCTTTATCCAAAAGATGGGTCAAGAGTTTCACTACAATCAAGCCTATCTAAAGAAACTTTTTAAAAATGTCAAAAAAAATCCAAAAGTCTCCCTTCCTGCTTCAAAAAAACCACCCAAACCACGTCGTAAAACACGACAACCCCAAGGAAGCTGGGAGATCTATGCCCGTATGCACTTAGAGCATAACCAAACCGACATGGGGGTTGCCTTTATGATAAAACATCACAAAACCCTCGAAAAAGCGTACCAAAAATATGGGGTTCCCCCTGAGTACATTACTGCCATTATTGGTATTGAGAGCTACTACGGAAAAAACCGTGGACTCTATTATGTCTTTGATAGTCTAACCCATCTTGCCTTTGATAAAAACAAACGAAACCGCTTCTACCGTCATGAGCTCCAAGAGTTTCTACGCATGTGCTACCGCGAAGGAGTCGATCCCAAAGCCATCAAAGGGTCCCGTTCTGGAGCCATCGGTATGGCACAATTTATGCCCAGCAACTACGC
>Ga0256843_1001043_pt1 | contig 22545 bp, 20 predicted proteins | sample AlvinellametaG_FD_191572 | JGI IMG/M metagenome (GOLD analysis project Ga0256843, IMG submission 191572) | Pompeii worm associated microbial communities from hydrothermal vent at the East Pacific Rise, Pacific Ocean - Alvinella | ecosystem: Host-associated > Annelida > Integument > Unclassified ... | reverse complement strand
ACATACTTGTCCGTGGGATACACGGCAATAATGCTTCACTTAAAATAGCTGTTTAGGCTATGGATGAAGAATCCACCTCACTCATTTTATGGGGTGGAGTATCAAAGGTGCTATTGGGGGTCTAGGGGGCATAAAAGGCATGAAAAATATCTTGGGCTTGAGGATAGCGGTTGCGTGCCGATTTACGAAGCCAGTAACGGGCAAGTTCATGGTTAACCTTGACCCCTAACCCGTGACGAAACATCATGCCCAGTTGATACTGTGCAGGGGGGAAGTTTTTGAGGGCTGAGCGGTGGTAGAGATCAAAGGCTTTACGAAAATTAAGTTGAAGTCCATTGCCATCACGATAGAGAGTTGCCAAATAATAGAGCGCTTGAGGATCACCTTGTTCTACCGCACTGAGTAGGGTTTGCATCTCTTGTTGTGCTTGAATAGTCTCTAGGGCTGAGGTGTGATGGATGGTGGCATTAGCGTACAGGAGTCTTGCCCCAATGGTGATTAGCAGTAAAAAGAGTTTCATCTATTATCCTTAAAAATTTTTTAAAAAAATATTATAAAAATTATAGTGTAAATATACTTAATATGATCTACTTAAGGGGCTTAAAACTATTGTAGTATAATGGGCTCTATTTTTTATTTTTAGGAGCAGATGATGAGACCTATTTTTATCTTTTGGTTAATGATAAGCTGTTGGATCCACGCTACGGAGACCAACAATACAATTGAGTCCATGGCATCGACAAGTAATACCGCGGTGGTTTATGACTTTAAACATCTTTCCCATGCGTATGAGAACTATCACGAGGGAGTTGAGGTGGCAAAAAAAACAGGTAAAAACCTTTTTGTTCTCTTTATAAGTGACCATTGTCGTTGGTGTAAAAAGCTTCAAGCCACAACCCTATTGGATCCACAACTCTTGCAACGTCTTAATGAGGAGTTTGTGGTGGTGGTTTTGGAGAGAGATCGCAGTGAGTATCCAAGTATCTTCAAGATACGGGGGGTTCCCACGGTCTATATGATGAGCAATCAAGAGAAGATCTACGTTGAGCGAATGGGATATTTTAAAGACCCAAAAGATTATACCAAATGGTTTAATTACGTCAAGATAGAGAGTGAGCTATAAAATATCTTCATAGAAGTCGTAACAGCTCATAAAGAGATCTCCTCCTCGCATCTGAATGCGGGGATCATCGTTTTGATAAGCGTGTCGTAGACGTTTGGTCACTTTGGCACGTTTTTTCTTTTTGTGAATGCCTGCCCGTTCTAAAAAACTCTCAAGATCCATCCAACACTCTCGATCCTCCTCTTTGATAAGGGAGTGATTGAGCACCTCTTTTTGTTGAGGGGGGGCAGGTTGAAACTGAAGGGGGTGCTGTTGTGTTTGGTAATTCACCTGCTTAACATAGAGGTTTCGCATCTCTGCAAAGACCTGTTTAAGCAGTTCGATCTCTCCCCGTAGCGTGGTATTGATCTCCGTATTGGTTGCTTTAAGGTCTTGAATACTCTCTTTAAGAACGGCAATGGTCTCCTCTTTGGATGCGAGTAGGGCGTGCATCTCTTCGGTAGGTAGGGTACGGTTTTGGGTCTCATCAAGATGGCTATTTGGAGGGGTGGGCATCTCCTCTTCAAGAATAATGTAAATTTTACCATCCACCCGTTTGGATGGCAAAGCCCCTTTTTTTATTTTGGCGTAGACGGCTTGTCGAGAGATGTTGTGCTCTTTTGCATAGATGGTAGGTTTGATTAGTCGACTCATGGTATGTAACCCTTTTTAATCTTTGCGAGTAATCATACCATATTATGTTAATATTTGTCTACATTTTGCATCTTGTCGTAGTGATATATATCGTTTCTAAACTCCCGTTGATGCTGTTCTAGATCAAAGCCTGCGGTGAGGTAGACAATATCAATGGGAAGTTTTTGCTGAATATCAATCTGCTTTTGTCGTTTTCCATGCAGTATCTTTTCCGCTTTGTCCAGTCGGATGTTGGGGTTAAAGGAAGCGATGATCTCCAGCAATTTTTTGGGTTCAGAGAGGCGTACGCATCCATGAGAAAAGGCCCGTTTGTTTCGTTTGAAAAGATAGCGGGTTGGAGTATCGTGCAAGTAGACATCAAAACGGTTGGGAAACTTGAATTTGATCTTACCCAACGCATTCTTTTTGCCAGGGGGTTGCATGATGCGGTAAGGAAATTTAATGGTTCCATCCGCGTAATCTTCCCAAAAGATACTCTCTGGGTCGATGCGAGGAGAGTACTCACTCCACGTCTCATGGATCTCTAACCCTTGCTTATTAAGATAGTTGGGGTCTTCAAGCATGGCGGGGATAATTTCGCGTTTGACGATCCCCTCAGGGACTTTCCAGTAGGGGTTAAGAACCACGTACGAGATTTCGTTGCTGAAGATAGGAGTAGGGTGGCGAGGGTCTCCGACAATGACACGCATTTTTTCTTTTTCTTGATCGCCCTCAATGTAGTGCAACATGTATTCTGGAATATTGACCACCAGATAGCGTGGATAGGGCTCGCGTGGGAGCCATTTGATGCGATCAAGGTTTAATAGAACTCTTTGTATTTTCTGCTCCACACTCTCATTCATACTGCGGATGGTGGCGGGTCCAACAATGCCATCGGTGAGTAGCCCATGACGTTTTTGAAAGCGTTTTACCGCAGTAAGTAGGCACTCATCAAAGGTTGCTTCGGGCTTGAATTTGATGTTATGTGGGTCTTGTTCCTCTTCAAAGAGCTCTTGGGTTGAGGGAGAACACTCTTGCAGATCCCCTGAGGCTTTGAGACGTTCACGAAGCTTGAGTACATTATCCCCTTGGTCACCAAGTTCTAAGCGTCTAAATTTGGGTAGTTTTTTCCATCCCCCTTTGGCTTGGATCGCTCGAAGCTCTTGGAGCGAGACCAAGAGGGCAGGGTAGCCAAACTTTTTGGGGGTAATGGATTGAATGGTGGTTAAAATATTGGGTTGAAGCATTAACTCCTCTAAGGTGTAGGGGGCTTTGTAGCGGACCCAGTTGGCATAGATTTTATGTTTGCGTTGGGCACGAAGTCGCCAGATAAACTGTTGCCAGTTGATGCGACCATAAAGTGTGTGATGTAAAAGGTCAAGGTGAAGTTGTGAAAGTTTAAGCTCCAAGGGGAGTTGATCCCGTTTGGGATCGTGACTTTTGAAGTACTTGAGCAGGTAGAGATACTCTTGATGCAGTGTGGTTTTAGGGTCAATGGTTGGGTCTTGTTCAATGGCATGAAAGAGCTCCTGCGAACGTTTGCTTACACCTCCCTCTGGGGTGATCCAGAGCGGTCGGTACTGGTTGTTTTGGTAGAGTTTTTGTAAAAAACGTTTATCTTTTATTTTTCGAAGCAGGGGTGAACGACGGTCGTTTAGTGTCTCGCGTAATTGTTGAGAGAGGGTTGCGTGTGTATCGGTACGGTTCTCTTCACTGGGGTTCTGCTCTTGAAGGGGCGGATACTTAAAGTTCATGCCAAGGGGATGCGTTTTCTCCTTTGCAAAGAGGAGCATCGAGGATAATAAAAGTACAAGAAATAATAGATGCTTATGGTTCATGGTCTTCCCTATTTTTAAATCTAAATTAAGTATAGTTAAAAATAGGGAAAAAAGAACTTATATTTCCCATTTAAGGAGCATTTATTGGCGGGTACGTTTCTGTTTGCTATCGTAATTGTAGACATCGTTACGGTAGTGAAGGAGTCCATCACTTTTGACCCATGCTGTAAGGTAGACAATATGCACGGGTACGGGCTTTTGCAGGTTCAGCTGGGTCTTCTTTTTCCCTTTGAGAATGCGTTGAGAGCGGTTGTAGCTGATGGAGCGTTCATGACGGGCGAAGGTTGCCAACAAAGCGTTGGGATCTGAGAGGCGAATGCACCCATGCGAGAAGGCACGCTCCCCTTTACGAAAGAGTTTTTTATTGGGGGTATCGTGCAGGTAGACCGCAAAACGGTTGGGAAATTTAAACTTAATTTTTCCCAGTGCATTTTTGGGACCTGGGGGTTGCATAAACTTATAGCGTTTGGTCTGTCCCCGTTTGAGGACCTTCTCCCAATCAATTTTGTTTGTATCAATGGGGCGGCGGTTGGTGTTGTAGGAGGTTCGAACCTCATACCCTCGCTCCTCAAGATAGTTGGGGTTTTTAAGGATTTTAGGGATCATCTCTTTTTGAACAATACTATCGGGAATAATCCAGTAGGGGTTAAGCACAATAAAGGAGATTTTATTGCTAAAGATGGGAGTATGGTGTTTTTTGTCCCCCACAATAACCCGCATGGAGAGCTTCTCTTGCCCATCTTCAATGTAGTAGAGCCTGAAATCAGGAATATTGACCATAACATAACGATCTTCGGGTTGATCAGGGAGACGTTTGATGCGGTCCAGATTGAGCAGTACTTTTCTGATCTTCCAATCCACTGAGAGGTTGAGTTTGCGAATGGTTGCACGGTTAATCTTCCCACTTGGGTAGAGTCCATGCCGTCGTTGAAAGCGTTTTATAGCGTTACGCAGACAGGGACCAAACTTGTCGCTTGTGTCATGACAGGTATAATCCCCTTCACTTTTGAGCCGTTGAATGAGCCGTCGTACCGCACGACCCGATCGCCCATATCGAAGCTGTTTGCTGTAAGAGATCTTCTTCCAGCCCCCTTCCTTTTTGATCTTTTTTAGCCGTTTGAGCTCTTTGAGCATGTGGTTGTACCCAAAGCTACTTGGGGTTGTGGCTTGAACAATTTTGGAGAGAGGGTAGTGGAGCATCAGCTCAGCAACATCATATTCCGGTGTGTAGGTAACCCAATCGGCAGAGAGTTTATTGCGTCGCATCCATCGGAGTTTATTTTTAAACGCTTGCCACTGAATGGAACCATAGAGATGAAAATTCATGTAGGATTTATAGAGTGAGGTGAGTTCTAGGTCCAGTTGGAGCTCTTCAGGCAGGGTGATGTGGGGATTGTTGATGCGTTTTTGAAGCGTTTTATAGCGTTGAAAGATCTTACCCTTTTCATCCAGCATGGTATCGGATTGAAGGGTCGCAAAGAGATCCTCTACAGCCTCTTTTTTGACTCCATTATGGTCAAACCAGAGGGGCATAAAGCCATGTTTTTTATAGACCTCATGAATAAATTTACGATGGGGAATCTCTTTAAAGGTTGTGGGCTCTTTGTCAATAATAAGCTCCATTAATCCTTTGGAGACCTGTTGGCTGTAGATAATCTCAGAGAGGGAGAGGTTTTTGTCGTGGGTTAATGCTGGATTTTGGGTTGTGAGCTTCTCCAATGAGTGGTTGATTGCATCAAACTTCTTGAGGGTCGTAACGGTCATCGCCTCAATTGCAACGGCGAGGATAATTGTAACAATAATAAATAGGGTATTTTTCAAAGTTTGCACCAATAGTCTCTGTATTTTAATATCAATCTGAGTATAGCAAAAAAAATAAAAAAAAACGAGAATTTATCTCCTTTTCATGGGAAAAGGAGGAATCGTGTTTTTTTCTGTTTGCTTTAATGATGATGTTATTGTGAAGCTTTAATTAATTGGAGGCAAAGTGATTGTTCTCTTGGATAACGCGTCGACCCCATAAGAAGCGATCTTTATAGTAGGGTTTCTCATCAAAGTTATAGATGACAACTTTTTTAGCACCTGAACTCGCGTGAATAAAGTTACCATCGCCCAGATAGATTCCCACATGGGTCACTTTACCAGAGCGTTTTTTCTTGGTATCAAAGAAGACCATATCTCCTTGTTTGAGATCCTCATAACGAACGTATTTTCCTACCTTTGCTTGATCGCGAGAGACACGAGGAATCTTGATCCCTGCATCGCGGTAGATCCATTGGGTGAATCCCGAACAGTCAAACTTGCTTGGACCCGTCGCTCCCCAGACGTATTTGGTGCCCAAAAAGCTTTTAGCATTGGATTCAATCTCTTGACTGATTTTGTTCTTTTTATAGGTGTAGGTTTGATAGGGTGGTTTGGTAATGACGGGGGGCTGATAGGGGGGAGGGGTAACAATAGGAGATTGATAGGATGTGGAGCTTATAACAGGTGGTTGATAGGAGGGTTCGGGGACAACAGGAGGTTGGTAGGAGCCATAGGAGACCACCTCAATGGAGGACTCCTCTTCAATGGGGGTGGGTGAGAGTGTTTGAATCGATGGGCTTGGGGGATTAGGATGGTAGTGAACGTTTTGGGTAGCAATCGGTTCCGCTGGGAGGATCCGTTGCGGTCGGGGTTGTGATGTTGGTGGCGTGATAATAAAGGGATAGCCATTTTCTGGGGGATTTTCAGTGACGGTAAAGAGGGCTTGCTCGTTACTTTTTGGTGTGCTCTCTTTAATCACAAAGAGGGGGTGTTTTGATTGAGTACTGCCTTGTTCTATGCCCATAATATTGTAAGCAGAGAGAGATTTTTTAGTAATTTTTGGATCATTCGTGGCACAAGCGGAGAAAAAAAGTATGGATGATAAGAGTAGGGTATTATTCAGTATATTATTTTTCATTATAGATTAAACCTCCTTGAATAAAGTGATGATATTTGATTCTCTTATATAGGGATACCTAAGTATAACATGAAAAGGGTGAGTTATTCCCAATTTCACGGGGATTGTTATGTTTTTCAATATTTTTTAAACCACGGATATTGTACAATGTTGAAAAGGGTTCGTCTCTTCATGCTCTCTGTTGAATATCATTTTTAAACGTAAATAAGATAAAATTATGAAATTAGTTCAAAACTTTATGTTTATATTATAAATTGTTGAGCTTTGTCGAAATTCTTGACACAATTAAAAAAAAGAGCTATCCTTTTATTTAAAAAAAGGATTTTGGATGGGGAAAATTAAATCGCTTCCACCAATTTTGCTGGTTATGATTATTTTAGGGTTGATACTTTTTGCGCTCAACAACGACACGATTGTGAAAAGTACCAAGAAGGTTCTACCTGACTTGACCGACTCTAAATACATTACGTTTTATAAAAAAGCGTGTGAACTCAAAGATGCTGATGCCTGTTTTGAGTTGGGATCACTCTACGACCGAGGCATTGATGGTCAAGGAAAAGATGTGGATTACGAAGAGGCCTATACCTACTACGGTTTGGCATGTAATCTTGACCATGCCACCGCGTGCAATAACTTGGCATACCTCTACAACACCGGTAAAGGTGTCGAGAAAAACAACTGGTACGCACTACGCAATTACAAAAAAGCGTGTGACCTAGGGGACGTTGAGGCCTGTTACAATTTAGGAGCCATGTATTATCGAGGAGAGGGAACCCGTCGAAACCGTTACAAAGCAACCCGTCTCTTTAAAAAGGCGTGTGAAAAAGGGGTGGGGGCTGCTTGTAATGATTTGGGGTACATGTACGCTCATGGGATTCATGTACGACGCAATGTTTATGAGGCGATCTCCCTCTACAATAATGCGTGTCAATACGGTGAACCTGCAGGGTGTAACAATCTTGGAAACATGTACCAAGAGGGTTCATTAGGGGTATCCAAAGATCCCGTCAAAGCAGAGCAGTACTTTGAAAAAGCGTGTAAACTGCACGACAAAGAGAGTTGTCAAAAGCTTGGGCACGTCCTTGAGAGCCGTATTGATGAGATCAAATACAAAAGTGACATTGAAACCGCTCAAGAGGCTTGTCGGTTGAACAATGGGGTTAGTTGTTATAAACTTGGGGAACTCTACTATGGAGAGAATGAATTGGTTGATCGGGATGTCTACAAAGCCGTGGAGTATTTCCAAAAAGCATGCGAACTTGGACAGCCTGAGAGTTGTAAACGCTTAGGAGACATTCACCGCACAGGTGGAGAGTAGGCTCTTTATTGAGGTTGTTCTATGAAGAACAACTCAATGGTTTGTTTTTAAACGCTTCGGGTGTGGGTCCTGCCCATCGTGCAAATGCCTCATGTTCATCATAGGGGGTTTGTGCGATACGAAAGAGGGCATGAACTTTCTTAAAATCTCCTTGATGGGCATCCTCTATCGCCTCTTGTAACATATAGTTTTTAAGCACATATTTTGGATTAATGGCACGCATGGCTTGATGGCGTTGATCGGTGGAGCGTGACTCTTGTTTTAGTCGAGCATCATAGCGCTCAAGCCAATCATTAAGGGGGCGATGGTAGCGCCCTAATTGAAGCAGTGGGGCTCGGTCATGATGGTACCAACTAAGGGTACGAAAGAAAAGGGTATAGTCCACACCAAGGATTTGTAGGGTCTCTAGAAGGGATTTAATAAGCTCAATATCTTGGGGTTGAGGGGATTGAAGTCCAAGTTTTTCACCCATTAGGCGTAGAAAGTGTCGAGAGTAGAGTCGAGCGTAGTGTTGCAGTATTCGTACCATGGCATCTCGATCAATAAGAGGAGAGAGTGCCTCCATAAGTGCTGTAAGATTCCACTCCCCAATGCGGGGTTGATTTCCAAAACGGTAACGACCCCGTTGGTCGGTATGGTTACAGATATGATGCAGGTTATAATCATCCAAAAAGGCAAAAGGTCCATAATCAATGGTGAGTCCCGCAATGGACATATTATCCGTGTTCATCACTCCATGATTGAACCCTATCGCTTGCCAATGTGCCATTAATCGAGCCGTTTTTCCCACCACTTCAGTAAAAAAGAGCAGGTATCGATTACGCTCAATACTTAGATGAGGATAACTCTCTGTAATGGCATACTCCAAAAGGGCTTCAAGCTCGTCGAGGTACTGATGGTATGCAAAATACTCAAACGTTCCAAAACGAATCCATGAGGGCGAGAGACGAAGTACCATAGCCGTGGGTTCCCACGTTTGGCGAAAAACCCTTTGGGGGGAACCAATAATGCCCAATGCCCTTGTGGTCTCAATCCCCAATCCGTACATCGCTTCGCTCATTAGGTACTCGCGAATTGAGGAGCGAAGTACTGCCCGACCATCCCCTTGTCGAGAGTATTTGGTGATGCCGGCTCCTTTGAGTTGGAGGTGTTGCCCATGGAGAGTGCCTATATTAATGGCCCGACCATCCCCAAGCTGGGGGACAAAATGTCCAAATTGATGCCCCGCGTAGCACATGGCAAAGGGGTCACTCCCTTGCACACTTATCTCACCATTGAGCAGGTCTATCATCGCCTCTTCTGAGACCCTCTTGGGGTCAATGCCTACCGTTTGAAAGAGATCTTCATTGAGGTGAATAAGATAAGGAGACCTGAGTGGGGTTGGCTTAACCCGTTCAAAACAGCGGGTTGGAAGAGTAAGGTAGGGATTGCTAACCTTAATATTTTTTAGTGGCATGGTTGAACCTTTTTGTCTCAACTTAACCATATTAACCATAAGATAATCCTAAAAAATACCAAATATTGGGATTTATGGTTTAAAAATATAAAATATAGTGTATTATTCATTAAATATTTATGCTGACAGCAGTGAGGTAGGGATGCAGACACTTTTCTATATCGGTATCATTTTTGTACTGGGTGCATTTATGAAGGGAATTAGCTCGAAACTGGGTATCCTAAATGTTGTAGGGTATTTAATCTTAGGTTTTATTATTGGTCCAGAAGTTTTAGGAATCATTAGTTATAAATTTATTGAGGAGACCCATATTATTACCGATTTAGCGCTTTCTCTGATTGCCGTGTTGGTGGGGGCAAATCTAAAGTACAACATCATCAAAGAGGTCTGGAAGCAGATTGCCATGGTTTCACTCTTAGAGACCATCTTCACGTTTTTGTTGGTGGGGGGAAGTTTCTATTTTAGTTTTGGTCTACTTGGACTAGGATTTGCTGAGGAGCAACGCTGGACCATTGCCCTACTTTTTGGGGGATTGGCTTCCGCAACCGCTCCGGCAACCATTTTGGCGATTTTGCATGAGCTCAAAGCCAAGGGGAGCTTTAGTTCATTTCTGCTTAGTGTGGTTGCTGCTGATAATGCGTTGTCGTTAATCTTTTTTAGTTTTGTGATTACCGTGACAAGAGCAATGATGGGGAGTGATGGGTGTTCTGTGGGGACCTTCTCCTCTGTTTTTTGGGTTATTTTTCTAAGTGTACTTTTGGGCATTGCAGGGGCAATTATCTCCGAAGCAATTGATCGGGTCTTTATTAATCGTCCTAGCATCAAGACCACCTCCACACTGGGGATGATCTTTATAACCTACAGTTTGAGTGACTATTGGGGATTAGAACCCCTTTTTACCTCCTTGGTGATGGGGGTGGTGATGGCAAACCTCTCCAATGAGTTCTTTCTGGTCAAAGAGGAGTTTGACCACCACATCAAAGACATTATCTTTTTACTCTTTTTTACCCTCTCTGCGATGCACCTTAATATCAGTTTTCTCCTTAGTATGCCTTTGGTGGTGGTGGTCTATGTGCTTTCACGTATCGCGGGCAAAGTGATTGGGGTCTGGGTGGGTTCGAAAGTAAGTGGTGCTACGCTACACATTCGTAACTTTTTGGGGCTTGCCCTCTTTCCTCAAGCAGGCATTGCCATTGGGTTGGCCCTTTCGTTGCACAATGAGGTAGGGTTTGAGCTGATGGCACCTATTATCTTGAATGTTATTATTGCTACGACCATGGTCCATGAGTTGCTTGGACCACTTTTTACTACTTACGTGATCAAACGCTCCGGAGAAGCGGGCAATGCCACTTAACCAAGCATGGCAATAAGTACCAAAATAATGATAAACTCTATAATAAATCCAATTTTATAAAAGAGTTCAGGGTTTCGCTCAATGAGTGGTTTGGTGCTATCAAAGTAGGGTTTGACCTTGTTGGGGTTGCTCAGTTCATACATCATCTCAGAGTAGTTTTGATAGCGTTTTTCATGGTCTGCTTCAATGGCACGTAAAATTATAGAGTTAAGCCAATCGGGAATATTTTTGTTGTGTTTGATGGGAGGAGTAGGCGATTTAAAATTGGGGGTTTGAAAGGGCTCAATCTCACCGTAGGGGAACGTTTGGGTAAGGGACTCATAGAGCGTCACCCCCATGGCAAAGATTTCACTGTTTTCATTGATGCTTGATCCTGTGAAACGCTCGGGTGAGAGGTAAGAGGGGGTACCTGCTTTGGACTCAATGCTATAGAGTTCGGTCATGGAGCCAAAATCGATCACCTTAAAGGTGTGTTTGCCATCCCGCTCGGAGATCATGATGTTTTCGGGTTTAATGTCCCCATGCACAAGGTCAAATTTAAGCAGGTATTGTCCCATTTTGAGCAACATTTTTGCTAGATTGACGGCATCATCGACATGTAAGGGACGCTTTTTGATGTGCTCTTTGAGGTTGATGCCTTCAATGGCGGTCATGATGTAGTAGCGATGGGTACGGTTTTTGGGGATAATCGCTTTAGGAAAGAATCCCGCTTTGAGACGGTTGGAGTTCCACGCCTCCTTGACGTAGAGATCAAGTATCAATGGATCCTCCATCGCCTCGATGGGAGCAAACTTTAGCACGTAGTTTTGACCCTTTTTAGAACACATCCATGTGCGGTTATTTTGAATGAGAGAGCGCTCCAATCGGTAGCCATCAATCACCATCCCTTCGCTGAGCCTTTTGGGGATGATTAGGTCTTGCTGTTTGAGGGTTTGGTAGCTATCGACACCAACAATATCAAGCACCACTGCGGTAGTATCATCGGGGAGGCAATCCTTCTCCTGTCGGCTTGCATACTTGACCAAAAAGGTGGCACCATTCCCAAGATATTCGGAGAGGGTATCCTCATCAAGAAGGGTATAGAGTCCATCACTGCAAAGAAGCAATCGGTCTTTTGGGGCAATGATGTTTTCAAAATAGTAGGGGGTGACACTCTTATCAATACCAATGGCTTGGGTAAGTACCCCTTCATACCCTTCCTCTTCCATGGCGTGATCAATATTAAGTTGAGAGAGAACCCCATGACGTTGCATGTAGATGCGGGTATCGCCCACATTGGCACCGTAGAGGCGGTTGCCTTCGATAATGACCATGGCAAGGGTAGTGACAAGTTCAGGGCGTTCATAGTTGACCATGGACTCCTCATACAAAATGGCATTGATTGAGTCAATAAACGTTCGAATGGATTTCTCTATGCTCCAGCTCACCGGACGGTTTTTAAAATTGGTCATAAGGTAGTTGGTTACCCGTCGAGCGGCTTGAGCCCCCTCATGGGCAGAGCCCACCCCATCACAGACAACCGCAATGGTTAAGTCCCCCATGGTTTTGACATCAAAAAAATCATCCCCTTTAAGCTCTTTGCCTTTGGCTAGGGTAAAGCCTGATGTTTTTATCTTTTTATTTTTCATGACCTATTATAGTTTGTCTTAGGAGGCTTTTGGGCTTTTTTTTGCTTATCTTTTAATCACTCTATGAGCTTTTAAAAAAATAGTGTTATGATATATCATTTAAAGCACAAGGACAGAAAAATGACAACAGATAAAACGGCAACGGTTCGGATGGAAGAGGGGTACATGCGATTGACATTAGGCTATGGGGATCCTCAGTTCAAAGGAGAGATCTGTCAAGCAATTGCCCGTTTGGAGCAGGAGCTTGAGGTCTATCCAGAGGTGATTCATCGACGTGAGGGTGAGGAGCGATCCTTTACAAGTATTGAGTTTTCAGGAGATGAGTACATCTGCAGTCGAACGTGTGGAAATTTTATTGAGTCATTGATTCAGACTTTAGAGATGAAAGATGCAATTGTAAATAATTAAATAAGCAAAGGAAGTGGTGCTTTAGCTCTACCCAAAGGAGATGAGACTAAAGTCACATTTCCAATAAAATAAGTCATGGAAGTGGTGCTTTAGCTCCACCAAAAGAGGATGAGGCTGAAGCCACATTTCCAATAAAATAAGTCATGGAAGTGGTGCTTTAGCTCCACCCAAAGGGGATGAGACTAAAGCCACATTTCCAAATGAACAGGTGGCTTAGATGCGTCCACCCGCTTGCACCCCCCACGTGGTTCGCCAGCGAGTTTTGACCATGGAGATCCCAATAATAGCAACCACCACGACCCCTGCAAAGATCATAAATCCAGCGCTGTAGCCATCAAACGCCCCTTTGGACCAACCAAGGGTCTTAATGAGTGCGGTTCCACCAATGCCTCCTGCTGCACCAATGAGTCCGGTCATGATACCAATGTCGCGACCAAAGCGTTGAGGGACGAGCTGAAAAACCGCACCGTTTGCCATCCCAAGGCTTGCCATGATCAAAAAGAGTACCAAAATAGCTATCCAGAAAGGCAACACCACCACCGCATTAATCAGGGCTAATATCGCCACCGCACCAAAGAAGATGTAGAGCGATTTAATGCCTCCTAGTTTATCGGCAATGCCTCCGCCAACAGGTCGTAAAATTGCCCCAGCAAAGATGGTCAGTGCTCCAAAGTATCCCGCAATAACCTTAACATTGGGCTCATTGAACCACTCCAAACCAATGGTTGCCATGTCCACTTGATAGGTGTTCATAAGATAGACCTTCATGTAGCCTGCAAATCCTACAAATCCTCCAAAGCTGATTGCATAGAAGAGGGCAAACCACCATGTATCTTTGTCTTTCATCAGTTTAGCATAGTCTCGAAGCTTTTTGGGGTTGGCTTTGTAGACTGAGCTAGGGGCATCTTTTGCCATAAAGAGGTAGGTAACAAAGATAATGCTTGAGAGTACCGCACCAACAAGAAAAACTGCCTCCCATCCCCAGAGCTCTGCAATTTTTGGTGCAAAGAGAAAATCCAACACCACTCCCACATTTCCAGCCCCTGCAATGCCAAGAACTACCCCTTGGAGTTTGGGGGGGTACCACTGTCCCGCTTGGGGGAGTGCTACGGCAAAGGAGGCTCCTGCAAATCCCAGTCCTAGGGCAACCAAAAGAAGCTCATTGTAGGTAATGTTCTCGCCTCGAAAATAGGCGTAAAAGAGTACAGAGATCACCACACTCTGTGCCATAAGAGCGGTCTTTTTGGGACCAAATTTATCCACCCCAAAGCCCAACAGGATTCGAAGCAGTGCTCCTGAGAGAATGGGAATGGAGAGTAGGGTTGCTTTTTGGGCCGCGGTCATGGTAAACCCACCAATTGCAAGAGACTCCGCTATCTCAGTTGAGAGGGGTCCAAGCATGGTCCAGACCATGAAGGAAAAGTCAAAATATAAAAATGCTGAAAGTAGCGTCGGCCAGTGTCCTTGACCCTTTAACGCTTTAAAATTTGCCATAAAAAACTCCTTTAAGTTTAAGTTGTGAGAATTATAATAGAAAAGTTTTATTTATTGTTCAATTTGATGATTAATTTTTAATCAGCCATGGAGAGTGAGAGGCTTAAACTATTTAAGATAAGCAGCATAATATTTAAGGAGGAGGTATCTTTTCCAGAAATATGAAGGCTGCTTAACAAACTTATTGGTCACACTTAGGGCAGTTTGTGTGACATTATAATCTTATCGTATATTTTTTATTATTTGAATAAATGATTGATTAAAAATTAATCACCCGTCTGGTTATTTTCTTGATTTGCATCAAGTATAAAAAAACATCAATCCTGTAATATGAGATAAATTTTAATTATTAAGGAGAGTCTATGGCTGATTCTGTTGATGTGTTAAGCACGTTAAAACTGGTTTACACAATTTATGCCTTAGCAGTAATATCCATTATTGCTTGGTATACGTATCGTTTAACCCAAGAGGGTGAAGTAAAACCTGCGAAAAAAGGGATATTCTGGGCATATGTCGCAACGTTGGTCACCGTTGGGACAGGATTGCACTTTTTAACCTACAATACCGTTCCTTGGGTTCCAATGGATCTGGATAGAGCCAATATTAAGGCGGAAAAAACGTTTAAGGTTACCTATAAGGATCACACGATTAAACTGGCTGAAAAGCCCATGCAGGTCCCGTGTAATAAATATGTGGTCTTTGATGCTTACAGTGAAGATTTAACTTATGGATTTGGGATTTTTAGACAAGATCACACCATGGTAGCACAGATGCAGGTGGTTCCAGACAATGGAAATGATTTGATGTGGATTTTCCATAAAAATGGAACCTATTATGTTCGCTCCACGGAATACTCTGGACCTACGGGTTCTCAGATGATTGTCCAAGATGCGATTGTGGTCAGTGGATGCGACCAAGACGATACACGTTCAATTAAAGGAGGGAAATAATGAGTTTTGTTGATACACTGATGAATGGTCACGAAGGTGGTCTAAAACATGAGGGGATGACCCCCATGCAGAAAATTGCCATGCGTTTTGTGGTGATTGGTATACTTTATTATGGTTTGGCAGCGCTTGAGGGGATGATTATGCGTGCATATGAGATCAAACCGCTTCCCTTTATTGATGAGAGTCACTTCTTCTCGATTATGACCGTTCACCCCATGGTGGGAATCTTTGGCTCCTCGTATATGATTGTTTTTGGGGCATTTTTATTCTTGACTCCCTACTTGATGAAAAAGCCAATCTATAGTCTCAAGTTGGCAAACTGGTCATGGATGACCATTGCAGGGGGAACGCTTATTATGTGGACGGCTGGATTTGCTTTCTCGTATGCACCCCTTTATACGCTCTACTGGCCCTTACCTGCGGACATGAAGCAGTTTAGTGCCATTGGTGGTATTGTCTACATTGTTGGGGTTGTGGGGATCATGATTGGAACGTTCCTCTATACCTATAATATCTTTAAGACCATTACCTATACCCCCGAAGGTTGGGAGAAGCAACCCTCCATGGCACTTTTAAAGTCAGCGCTTGGTATTACAGGATTGACCAACTTCTTTAAAAAGAAAAAAGAGGAGCACCTCGTACCACTACCCATCGCAGCGATTGCACGGGGAACCATCGATGTGGGGCTTAATGCCATTGTGATTATGTCCGCGGGTATTTTAATTTTGATCTACTTGGTAGGTAATGGACTTTTTGGTGCTTCCTTAGAGGGAACATGGGTGGATGCACTGCTGTATAAAAACATCTTCTGGTGGGGTCTTGACCTTGTGGCGGATGGACTTGTTTTGGTTTTTGTGGCAGGAACATGGTATCTCTTGGCAATGATTATTTCAGGAAAAGAGCTCTTTATGCAAAACATTGCTCGGGCTGCGCTTTTCTTAGAGATGGTGGTCTCATGGACCGTATGGTCACACCATCTAATGAGTGACCAAGGACAATCTAACTTTCTTAAAGTCCTCTCAGGAGAGGTGGTTACCGCGTTTGAGTTGGTCACCCAAGGGTTGGCGGTCTTTATTGTCTTAACCACTCTCTATAAAGCCAAGCCTCTTAAAATGACCAATGAGCTTAAGTTCTTACTTGGTGGTATTTTAGGGTTTATGTTGGCGGTTCCTGCGGGAATTATTCAAGCCGACCTTGGTATGAACCGTGTGCTTCACAATACGCAATGGATTATTGGTAACCACGTGCATGTTGCTATTTTAGTGGGGCTTACCATGACGCTCTATTCCGCGATCTATGTGCTTTTCCCAATTTTAACTAACGGAGTAAAACTCTACTCTCAAAAGTTAGCTAACGCGCACTTCTGGTTGCACCTTATTGGGGGTATCGGTATGGGTGCCTTTATGGGGATGGCAGGAATCGATGGGATGCTTCGACGCACCATCTACTATAATGGTGAGTACAACACTTACATGATTTTAGCAGGTATCTGTGGGATGATGATGCTTGTAGCCTTTGCACTCTTTTTATACAATATTGTTATGAGTGTTGGAGTAAAAGGTCTTTTGGGTATCTATAAACCATCTAAAATTGACACCAAAGAGTGTCTTGTAGAACAAGAGGAGAAGTAATGAAGTATTTTGCGATTGTTTTGACTTTAATTATTATCGGTGTTACCGCACTCTTTGTAATTGACAAGAGTGATGCCCTGCTTCTTACCGCCATTGGTGCGATAATTGTAGGCTTTTGGGTAGCTGTTTTTCAAATTCCTAAAGAGGAGGGGGAGGACCCACAATAGTGTTCTCTCTCTTTAGAAGAGCCGATGGCTCTTCTGTTTTTCCCTTTTTTTCTTCTTCTGCTTAAATTTTATCATCAAACTCGGACTAAAATTGTCTAAATAATAATCACCTAATTGAACCATTCTTTTAAATTCTTCATTATAATTACCCCAGAAAATAAATCCAAGGATGGGGTATGTCAATTTTAGCACAAGCATTTGAGAAGCGAAATAAAAAACAGAACAAAGTAGAGGTTACCAAAGCGTTAAAAATACCCATGGAGGTTTATGAACAACTTGAAGCCATTGCCCAAGCGGGTTATGAAGGATTAGCCAAAGAGGACAGTGCCTATTTTTTAAAATGTTTTGGGCTCTTTGATAAGGGTGAGGATTTTATGTTGCGTGTGCGGGTACCCATTGGTCAGTTGAGTAATGAGCAGGCGATTCGTATCGGAGAGGTTGCCAAGGCGTATGGGGATGACTATATTGATATTACCACCCGCATGCAGATAGAGTTACGCTACATTCAGATTGAAAACATCGTCAAGGTGCTCAAAGCTCTCGATGAGGTGGGCATTACCACCTTTCAGACGGGGGTCGATAATCCACGAAACATTGTCGCCGATCCGTTAGAGGGCATTGCGTTTGATAACATTATTGATGTCAAGCCAATTGTCGATCGCTTGCAGGAGCGATTTTTGCAAAAGCCTGAGTGGATCTCAGCACTGCCACGAAAGTTCAATACAGGCATCTTGGGTTCTATGTCTAACAGCTGTAATATCTTTGGGCATGACTGCTGTTTTGTGCTGGCTAATCGTGAGGGGGAGTTTGGGTTTAATGTTTATCTTGGGGCACGGGTGAGTGTTCAAGCCAAAGATGCCAACCGTTTTGTTGCAATCGATGAGGTAGAGCCTTTTTTTATGGCGTTGCTTGAGACCTTTAAGCGGTATGGTTACCGCGATAATCGTAACAAAAACCGTCTGCATTTTCTGCTTCAGGATGTAGGGGTTGAGCATTTTGTACAAGCGGTAGAGAAGCAAGCGGGTCGTACGTTTGCTCCGGCGGGTCAGACCTTGGTGCAGTCGCAAAATATCGCCATGGGTTCCAATCGGGTTTTGCAACGTAATGGTAAGTATGCCCATAAGATTATTGTCCCTTCAGGGATCTTCTCGGGGAGTGATCTGATTACCTTAGCCGATCGTGCCAAAGGGTTTGGCTCGGGGAATCTGCGTTTGACGTACGATCAAAACATCTACGTGGTCGATATTGACCCTTCGGCACTTGATGCGTTTGAGTCAACCACTATTTTTGCCAAGTACCATAAGTTTAACAACCTCTACTTTAATGACATGATTGCGTGTGCGGGAACGGCAACGTGTAGTTTTGCGGTGATTCCCAATAAACCCGACGCGATCGAGATGGCGGAGTTTTTAAAATCTGAGATTCCTATTGAGTCGGGCATGGTTCGCATGAACTGGTCAGCATGCCCCAAAGGGTGTGGGGTACATGGCATTGGAGATATTGGATTTGAAGGGTGTAAAGCCAAAGATCGCCAAGGCAACCGTGTTGATGGGGTGCACCTCTTTTTGGGAGGCAAGATCACCCGCGAAGCCAAAGAGGCAAAAATATTGCACAAATCGCTTCCCATTACCGAAGCAAAGCACCATGTAAAGTATCTGCTTAAAACCTACGATCGCCTAAAACTACGGGGTGAGAGCTTTGAAGCCTTTGAGGATCGCTATTTGCGTGCGAACTACTCCTATCAAGCGATTGGCTTTTTTACCAAGATTAATTATGTGCTTAATGAACAGTGCAACCTTGGGGTCATGTTTGAGTTGGAGAGGTCACCAAAAACCTACAAAAAAGAGAACTTTGAGATCTTTGATTTTGGGTTAAAACTCTTTAAACTCCTCACGGGAGAGAAGCGTTATGTGGCGGTGGAGGATTTTGAGCCCGTCAAGGTGCAAGCCCGAAAGATCAAGCGTAATGAGGTGACCAAACTCAACCCAAAAGTTCCCGAGAAGCTCAGTGAAGTGATCTACATGATGACCGATAATGATCGAAAAACCCGTGCGATGGTTTTTTCAGAAATTATGGTGGCATTAAAAGGTCTTTAAGTCATCCCTCAAGCAGTTGAGGATAGGTTCGAAACATCGTATGTAGATAGGTTCCAAAGACCCTACCTTGTGACCAACTTCCTACCTCGCCTCTGCCTTGTGGGGTTTTGCTTAAAACATCAAAGCCCTTTTCTAAACTAGCTGGTGTCGGGTGGGTATAGTGAAAGGCGTGTCCTTTGATGCCCGATTCATTATAGTAGTACCCCAAACGGGTAAACCGTTTGCCAAGGGTAAACGTAATGTCCAAAATCCCACTCATCTTCTTCTCATCCACCCCTTTTCCTAGATAGAGCAGTCCCGCACACTCGGCATAGATGGGTTTGGTTTGAGCGTGTTTGATCAGAGAGTTTTTAAACGTTGTGGCGTTTTTGATCTTGGCATAGGCTTTGGGTGTCTCTACATAGCCCCCACAGAGATAGACCCGATCACAATCAGAGGGGATGGATTGATCGTGGGTCGCATCAATGATCACGACCTCTTGAAACAGCTCCTTTAAAAAGCAGAGATTGTCATAATAGCAAAAGGAGAAGTTTTGATCATGAACAATGGCTAACTTCTCTTTACGTTGCTTGATGGTGGGAAAGGGGTAGTGATTAGGTAGTGTGGGGGTGGGGGTTGGTGAGATTAGCGTATGAAGTTGTGTGAGGTCGATGTGTTGGAGGACCTCTTGGCTGATCTGCTCGATCTTATTGAGATCTTTAAGATCCAGTCCTAGATGGGTATCGCTAAGAGCGGGAAGCTTTTTTTGAATCCACCCGAGTACGGTAATGTGTGGATGGTCGGCTTGGATCTGCTGTTGGATGAGGGCATAGTGCATCGCCGAAGAGAGGTTATTGAGTACCACCGCTTGGATGGTATTGTCGGTTTTATACGCCAAAAGCCCCTTGAGTACAGCGGAGATGGTAATGTAGCTCCCACTCCCATCGAGTACTAAGATGGTCGGAATATTGAGCAGTTTGGAGATGGAGTAGGCACTGCACCCCTTGTTCTCCCCATCATAAAATCCCATAACCCCTTCGAGTATGGCAACCTTTTTATTGGCATAGTGATGATAGAGCCAAGCCACCTGCTCCTCACTCATGATAAAACTATCGAGGTTGACCGAATCGGTACCACAGACCTGTTTATGAAACTGCGGATCGATAAAATCGGGTCCAATCTTATAGGGGCGTACCGATGTCCTAAAGTGATAGAGCAGTGCTGTGGTGAGGATGGTCTTGCCTTGGTTGGAAGCAATGGCAGAGATGCAGAGTTGTAGCATGAGTTAATGGATTGCTTCTAGTTTTTTGACCACAAAATCAAGATAGTGGTTATCTGTAATAAAGCTCTCTCGTAGCTCCTCTTTGAGTTCGTTATCCATGGATTCAATAAGTTTTAAGATCGTCTTTTCAAAATCATCTAAATCCTTAGTGATAATGTGCCAGATTTCATCGGGTTCAATCCCAAAATATTCATGAATGATCTTGTTTCTAAAGTTAACAACCTGTCGATATCGTTGATCTAATAGATTATTTTTTAAGAGATGGTTACTCGCTTCCCCAATGATCTCAAACTCTCGGATAATGCTATCCCAAGATCTAAAATCATGGAGTAGGCTCTGTACATTATCAAATGCCTTGGCAATATGTTTGATCTTTTGAATCTCAATATAGATATCAAAAAGAAACATCTCAATAACCCTCTTAGACATAGACGAGATCCTCTTTTATCCTATTTTTTATAAATGTTTTCATGCTGTGGTAATAGCCCATGTCTATGTTTCGATTAAATACGCTTTTAAGATACTCGATTGCTTCCATTCTAAGTAAGAAATCTTTTTGGCTACTTTTAAGGATGGCAATATCAATATCACTCTCTTTGGTATCTGTTCCCTTTGCCATACTTCCAAACAGAGCAAACTCCTCAATCCCAAATCGCTCTTTTAAAATAGGTTTTAAAGATTTGAGTTGATTGTAAATCTCTCTATTCATGGTTTTCCTTGTTGGTTGCATATGATCCTTATGTTTGATTATAGCGTTTTGCTCTTAAAACTTATTGCTCCTCTTTGGCTTTGAGCTCTCCGCTCATCTCATACTTGTTAAGATACCCTCGTGGGGTAAGAACCCATCCATTTTTGGTATGTCGAGTCTGGGAGTTGCCCACAATGATCAGGGTGGACATGGTGATCTCGGGATGATTGATATCTTGTTTGATGAGGTCGGTGGTGGTGGTAATGGTGATCTTCTCTTTGTCCCGCCCCACATGGGAGGCAATAATGGCAATGCGTTCCTCTCCTTCGCTTAGGGCTTTGAGAAAGTTTTGGTAGGGGAGGATTCGTTTTTTGGATTTGGGATTATAGATCCCCAAGACCATATCCGCATCAAGGCAGTTGCGTACCCGTTTATCAATAATATTAATATCCGTGAGCTTATCCGAGAGTGAGATCACCGCAAAATCTTGACTCACCGGCGCTCCAATACGTGAAGCGGTTGCCAGAAACGAGGTTACTCCCGCGATGGAGATCACTTCGATCTGATCCCAAAGATCCTGCTCATCGATCAGCTCCACAACGAGTGTTGCCATCCCAAAGACATTGACATCCCCATTGGAGATAATGCAGGTGGTTTTACCCTCTTTGGCGTAATTAATCGCCTCTTGACAGCGGGCAATCTCTTTGGTCATTCCGGACATAAAGACAGGTTTGTCCCCAATGAGTGCTTTAAGCTCTTTGACGTAATTTCGGTATCCCACGACCGCTTCGCACTCACTTAGTGCCTCTAGGGCTTCGGTGGTCATGTATTTGGTCCCACCTGCACCACTGCTTAAGATATAGAGTTTGTTTGCCATTATATTGCTCCTGCAAGAAATTTGGGAGGGGTTATACCATGCTTTGGTATAAGGTTTGCTGTAGGAGAGGATGAATCATCTAGAATAGGTATTAACGTATACCTATTCTTTGATTGAAGAGAATTATTCGTATTGACTTAAATCAATATCTATAAGGTAGATACTTTCATCATCATTTTCAGATAAGTTACGATATTTTAGAGCGTATTAATAGCCACATTGAACGGGATGATAGATTATAATTTATGAATTTTGTCAATATGGTTTACGATAAGAGCCTTTTTATACTATAATCACCCGCAATAAAACAAGATTAGCAAAAGGGTCCGTATGCCTATTTTAGAAGTCAAGAATCTTAGTCTCAATGCAGGAAGCCACATCCTATTGAAATCGATCAGTTTCTCCATTCAACGGGGAGAGATTTTTGCGTTGGTCGGGGAGTCAGGAAGTGGAAAGTCGTTGACTTCGTTGGCGATTATGCGTCTGCTTCCGGAGACGCTGAAGGTGGTTAAAGGTGATATTCTCCTTGAAGAGCAATCGCTTTTTACGCTCTCAGAGTGGGAGATGCAACAGGTTCGAGGGGCAAAAATTGCCATGATTTTCCAAGAACCCATGACCGCACTCAATCCTGTCATGACCATTGGTGAGCAGGTGGCAGAGGTGCTACGGTTGCACCTTGATTTGGATGAAGAAGCGGTGCGAA
>Ga0256843_1001042_pt1 | contig 22550 bp, 21 predicted proteins | sample AlvinellametaG_FD_191572 | JGI IMG/M metagenome (GOLD analysis project Ga0256843, IMG submission 191572) | Pompeii worm associated microbial communities from hydrothermal vent at the East Pacific Rise, Pacific Ocean - Alvinella | ecosystem: Host-associated > Annelida > Integument > Unclassified ... | reverse complement strand
GATTTATAAAAGAAGGCTATTACGTAATAGCTATGGACAACCTAATTACAGGCAGAATCGAAAACCTAGAACACCTCTTCGGAAACAAAAACTTTCAATTTGCACATCACGATATATCCAACTACGTACACGTAGCAGGAGAATTAGACTATATCCTACATTTTGCATCGCCAGCTAGCCCTATCGACTATCTAAAAATACCCATTCAAACACTAAAAGTAGGTTCGTTAGGAACACACAATTTATTAGGCTTAGCAAAAGCCAAAAATGCCCGAATGCTAATAGCTTCCACCTCCGAAGTATATGGCGACCCAGAAGTGCACCCACAAACCGAAGAATATTGGGGCAATGTAAACCCAATAGGGCCTAGAGGAGTTTACGACGAAGCCAAACGTTTTCAAGAAGCAATAACAATGGCATATCATCGCTACCACGGAGTAGAAACTCGCATCGTACGTATATTCAATACCTATGGGCCACGTATGCGATTAAACGACGGACGAGTTTTGCCAGCTTTTATAGGACAAGCACTAAGAGGCGAAGACTTAACCGTTTTTGGAGATGGTTCGCAAACACGCTCATTTTGCTATGTCGATGATTTAATCGAAGGTATCTATCGCCTACTATTATCCGACTACGCCGAGCCTGTAAATATAGGTAACCCCGACGAAATTACCATAAGAGAATTTGCCGAAGAAATTATAAAACTAACAGGCACAACGCAAAAAGTAATTTATAAAGATTTGCCAAAAGACGACCCAACGCAACGCCAACCCAATATAGACAAAGCACGAAAAATACTAGGGTGGGAACCAAAAATAAGCAGAGCCGAAGGTCTTAAAATTACATACGATTATTTCAAATCATTATCGCAAGAAGAATTATATAAAAAAGACCACAACGATTTTGAAGGATATATAAAGAAATAAAACAAAACGTTTGAAATAGACTTATCTGCACAAGCCAATGGAATTTATTATTTACACTTGTTGGCAGAAGGTAAAAAAGGAGTAGTAGAAATTGTAAAAGAATAATAATGACAAAATATTTCGCACACGAAACCGCCGTAATAGACAATGGTTGCACCATAGGAGAAGGAACAAAAATTTGGCATTTTAGCCATATTATGCCAAATTGTGTATTGGGAAAAAAATGTAACATAGGACAAAATGTAGTGGTATCGCCCGATGTTGTTTTGGGCAACAATGTAAAAGTTCAAAACAATGTTTCTATCTATACAGGTGTAATTTGCGAAGACGATGTATTTTTAGGTCCTTCGATGGTTTTTACCAATGTAATAAATCCTAGAAGTGCTGTAAATAGACGAAATGAATACCTTAAAACAACGGTAAAAAAAGGAGCTTCGATAGGAGCAAATGCAACAATAGTATGCGGACACGATATAGGCGAATATGCTTTTGTTGGTGCAGGTGCGGTAGTTACAAAAGATATTCCTAACTTTGCCCTAGTTGTAGGAAACCCATCTAAACAAATTGGTTGGGTTAGTGAGTATGGTATCCGACTTCATTTCGACAAAAATGGAAAAGCTATTTGTGCCGAAAGTGGTCAAGAATATCAATTAGAAAATAACGAAGTTAAAAGAATAAAATAATGACAGAGTTTAAAGAAAACGATAAGGTAAAATTTGCTGTTGTAGGTTGTGGACATATAGGAAAACGTCATGCTACAATGATAATGAACAACAAAGAATCGGAATTAGTAGCTTTGTGCGATGTTAAGCCAAAAGAAGAACTAGGTTTAGAACCATTTGGTAATACACCTTTCTTTAGCTCGATAGAAGAATTATTGGATAGCGATATAGAAATAGATGTTGTTAATATTTGTACGCCAAATGGCTTGCATTCTGACCAAGCTATGTTAGCTTTAGATAAGAAAAAACATATCGTTGTAGAAAAACCAATAGGACTATCTAAAGCGAAGTGTGAAGGCGTTATTTTTAAAGCCCTTAGAAATCATAAGCAAGTGTTTGCTGTAATGCAAAATAGATACTCGCCTCCTTCGGTTTGGCTCAAAGAAATTGTAGAAAATAAAATTATAGGAGACACTTTTATGGTGCAGGTTAATTGTTATTGGAATAGAGACGACCGTTATTACAAAAAAGGAGGTTGGAAAGGAGTACAAGAATTAGATGGAGGAACTTTATTTACTCAGTTTTCTCATTTTATAGATATAATGTATTGGCTATTTGGCGATATTAAGAATATTAAAGGCAAATTTGCCGATTTTGCACACAAGGATTCTACCGATTTTGAAGATTCTGGTTTTGTTTCTTTCGACTTTTTAGATGGAGGTATGGGAAGTTTAAATTACTCTACCGCTGTTTGGAACAAAAACTTAGAAAGTAGCATTACCATAATAGGAAGTAAAGGCAGTGTAAAAGTAGGAGGACAATACATGAACGAAGTAGAATATTGCCACATAGAAAATTACGAGATGCCCGAACTTCCACCATCTAACCCACCAAACGATTATGGGCAATACAAAGGTTCTGCGGCAAACCACCATTACATTATAGAAAATGTAGTAGATACACTAAAAGGAAGAACCACTGCAACAACCAATGCCTTAGAGGGATTAAAAGTAGTGGACATTATAGAAAGAATTTACGAAGTAAGAGACGAACAGGGATACTAAAACTGTACAATGTATTTGTACAATGTACTTTGTTAAAATAGTATATTTTGTGCATTACGTTTTGTACCTAAAATAATAATATGTACGATAAATTAGTCAATAAAGAAGCAAAACTAGCAGTAGTAGGTCTAGGATATGTAGGTTTACCAATTGCCTTGGAGTTTGCTAAAAAAATTAAAGTAATAGGTTTTGATATTAACGAAAAACGCGTCGAAATGATGCGAAACAATATCGATCCAAGTAACGAATTAGAAGCTTCGGATTTTGAAGGTTGTGATATTGAATTTACTGCCGATGGCGAAAAATTAAAAGAAGCCAACTTTTTTGTGGTAGCTGTTCCTACACCTATAGACGAAAGTAAAGAGCCAAACATTAGACCTCTAATAGGAGCTTCTACAACAGTAGGAAAAGCCTTAAAAAAAGGAGATTATGTTGTTTACGAATCTACTGTTTATCCAGGTTGTACCGAAGAAGACTGTATTCCTGTTTTAGAAAAAGTATCGGGATTAAAATGGAAAGAAGATTTTAATGTAGGTTATTCGCCAGAGAGAATCAACCCAGGAGACAAAGTACATACGCTAGCAAGTATCGTTAAAGTAGCATCAGGAGACACACCAGAATCGTTAGAAAACATAGCCAAAACTTACGAGTTGGTTGTAGAAGCAGGCGTTCATAGAGCTTCTACAATTAAAGTAGCCGAAGCCGCTAAAATTATAGAAAATACACAAAGAGATGTAAATATTGCATTAATGAACGAGCTTTCTATTATTTTTGGAAGAATGGGCATAAACACCTACGAAGTATTAGAAGCAGCAGGAACTAAATGGAATTTTCTCAAATTTTTCCCAGGTTTGGTAGGTGGACATTGCATCGGTGTAGATCCCTATTATTTAACACACAAAGCAAGACAATTAGGCTATCATGCAAAAATTATAAATTCTGGTAGATACGTTAACGACTCAATGGGATTTTACGTAGCCAAACAGTGTGTTAAACGTATTTTGGCAAAAGGAAAAAGCATTATAGACTCTAGAGTATTGATAATGGGAGCTACTTTTAAAGAAGATGTAAGCGACATTCGTAACTCTAAGGTTATAGATGTAATACGAGAGTTTGAATCGTTCTCTTGCGAAGTAAATATTATAGACCCACACGCCGACCCAGAAGAATTTAAACACGAATATGGGCACGAGTTAATACCAGAGCCTAAAGGCAAGTACGATGCTGTAGTTTTGGCTGTAAATCACAAGGAATATTCCAATTTAGACGAAGAATATTTTAAAAGCATTATGACCGATATTGCAGAGTTTGTAGATATTAAAGGGGTTTACAAAAACCAATTTAAGGATTTAAACTACTGGAGTCTGTAAAATAAGTTACAATATGTTTAAGAACACCCAAAGCAAAATAATACTAGATTAAAGTTATTTTGGTTTGGGTGTTTGTAAATAAGCCTATTATAACTTATACTAATTGACATTAGTCAGTTTATCGGCTATTAGTTTAGATTTGCTTCTCGCAACTGGTATAAGATTTTTGGTATAATTTAAAACTAACTTATACCCCTGTGCATTTCCTTTTACATTTTGAACATGGTTTGTATTAATAAGGTAGCTCCGATGTACTCGTATTATTTGTGAAAAATTTTCTAATTGTTTTTCGATATTGGTTAGGCTAATGCGAATTAAAACTCTTCTATTCTCTTTAGTGCGTATTTCACAATAATTTGCCTGAGCAGTAATATAAACAATATCGTTTATCATCAGTTGATAAATATCTTTTTTACCTTCTCCAACTAGTTCAACTAGTTCGTTTTCTTCTTTTTGTATTGGGTGTTTTTCTAAAAATGTATTTATTTTTTTAGAGTTTTCTAAATTTTTTTTCAACCACCTGTTTTGATTGTACAAAACAATAGAAAAAACAGGAACAACACCGATAAGAATTGTTAGCCACAAAATTTTTATGGTTGTTGCTAGTTTAAACCCAAAGCCAAGAAAAACTAAGCCATACAGATTTATAAACAAAGCAATAAAAAGAATAATAGAAAGATTCAAAAGCATTTCTTTTCCAACAGTCCATTTTTCTTCGTTTGCTTGTTTTGGAAATAATTTTGGGAAAAGCAATAAAATAAGCGTAGTAACAATAAAACTAATAAAACCATATACAAGGGCAGAAACAAAGTTAAAATCTACCCTATTGCCAACTATTACCGTTGGTTTAAAAATGTAAAGAAACAAACAGACAAACACACCAATTAAAGCATTGCTAATAAGTACATTTGTTTGCTCATCGTGCCAATTTCGTGGTTATGGTTTCTTTACAAAACTAAACATCAATCTCTTTTTAAATCTATCGTTAGCCACGGCGAATGATATTCGTACTTATCCATTACCATATAATTGGCAAATTTGGGTAAGAAAACATTTTTTCTCCTATTTTGTAAATTAATAATTAGTTCGTCTCCAAATTTTTGTAAGCTAAAATCAGCCTCCTTTATAAAAGGTATTTTTAGTTTAACCCTAAAACCATTTTCTATATCTGTTACCTCTAGTGGTTTTTCGTAATGAAAGATTTCGGTAGGGTCGGCATCGCCATATATAGTATTGCCAATTTGATTCAGCAAGTCAATCCCAAAAACCTCCTTACCTTGATGAGGTACTTTTAAGATTGGCAAAGGCGAAAAACTTTCTTCTATTTCAGCAATATAATCGCCTTGTTTTGCAATGTATTGCTTAAAAATTTCGGAATCTTCCTGTGGTAATATTCTATTTACAATTACCGCATCAACGTTGTATCCGTATAGTTGCAAATAAGAATAAGCTCTTTTCGACTCCTGTACAACCATTCTTTCGGGGTTAGCAACAATTCTTATCGAACAAATGGCAGGGTCTAAAAACACCTTTTGAATAGTTTCTAATTTATCAAACAATTGTTGCATTTCGTCATAACCTTTATCTACTGGTATTCCTGTTGTTTTTCGCACTACTTTCCCCAGTGTTTTTATTGCAAATTTTTGCCCAGGAAAAGCCTTAGTCAACCACGATTTGGTAACCTGAGGCAAACTAAGCAAGGTAAGTGTTTCGCCTGTAGGAGCACTATCTATAATAATAACATCATAGGTTTTTTCCCTATAAAATTTTTCTATCCACAAAAAAGCTGCCCCCTCTTCCATTCCAGGCAAAACCGATAACTCTTCAGCAACTACATTACCCGCACCCTGAAATTTAAAAATAGCCTTCATCATTTCTTGCATATTACTCCAATATTTTTTCATCGAATAATACACATCAAACTCCATACACCACAAATTTTCTTTTATTTGTTTAGGTTCTGGCTCCAAAGTCATGTCCAAAGCATCGCTCAAACTATGTGCAGGATCGGTAGATATAATTAGTGTTTTATACCCCTTTTGTGCCGATTTTATAGCTGTAGCCGCTGCCGAAGTTGTTTTTCCTACCCCTCCTTTTCCTGTAAATAAAATTATTCTCATTGCTCTTTTATATGTTATTACAAATAATTGTTTAATTGGTATTAGTCCGCTAAGGTATTAAAAACATAAATTGGTTAAGAGAAAATAAAAATAAATATTATTTAGAAGTTATATCGCACATTACAAGACTTTAATATAAAACAGCTTTTTTAGGGCGTTCGAGCAAGCTATCTATCAAAAGACAGACACATCTATTTTGCAAGTTTTACGAAGGCAAAAATATTGTTTCCTCAAGTTCGCAACTCCCTTAGCGTTCCTTTGCGAACACTTAGCGACCTTAGCGGTTAAAATCAATTTGACAAAGCACTCTCTCCTCAACCAATTCACACAACCCTATAATCAATAAAGATAAAAAATATTTCCGTTCGAAGTAAATTTACATTAGCCAATTATACCATCAGCCAATTAGCTAATTGATAAGTCTTATTTCTAACATCAAAAGCAATCTAAATCAAAAAAAATAAAAGATAATGGCTTATAATCTCTAAACCTTTGTTATTTTTGGAGAATACAACGAACTTTAACCATAGAAATGAATAAATTTATTAGTTTATTGGGGATTATAAGTCTCCTGTTTTTTAATTCTTGCCAAAGCGATACTACAGAGCAACAAGCAGAAATAAAAAAACAACAAGCAGTCAAAAAAGAGCCAACCCCCAAAGTCGTAACCCCTATTTTTAACGGCGATTCGGCATATTTGTACGTACAAAAACAAGTAGATTTTGGGCCTCGTGTACCCAATACACAACAGCACGACGATTGCGGAAAGTGGTTAGCATCCGAATTAGCTCGCTATGGATTCGATACGCTTGTACAGCGAGGAAAAGTAAGAGCCTTTACAGGCAATGTATTGAATATGCAAAACATTATAGGACAATACAACAAAGATGCTAAAGAACGTATAATGTTTTGTGCACACTGGGATACACGCCCCTTTGCCGATAGAGATACGATAAATAAAAACAAACCAATAGATGGAGCTAACGATGGAGCTAGTGGCGTAGGTGTATTGCTCGAAGTAGCTCGACAAATTAGTCTAAAACACCCAAATTTAGGTGTAGATATTATATTTTTTGATGCCGAAGATTATGGAGCGGTACAAGTAAACGAAACAATGCAAGACCTAAGCAGTATGGCAGATACATGGTGTTTGGGTTCTCAATATTGGTGCAAAAACCCTCCTATTCCAAACTACAACCCTAAGTATGGTATTTTACTCGATATGGTAGGAGCAGAAGATGCCATATTTCCCAAAGATGCTGTTTCGCGACACTATGCAGGAGGATTGATGAATAAAGTATGGAAAGCAGCACAAGGCTTAGGTTATGGAAATTACTTTGTCAATCAGTTAGCAGGAGCTTTAACCGACGACCATACTTATATCAACCAATTAACCAATATTCCAGTAATAGATGTAATTCATTATGTACCTAACGGAAATTATGGCGATTTTGGGAAATTCCATCATACCCACGCCGACAATATGGACGTAGTAAACAAAAAAACATTAAAAGCTGTTGGACAAGTAATGTTACACGTTATTTATCAAGAATTATAACCGTATCCATTTATTTAGATACAGAATACAAAGTATATGAATTTAAAAACACTAGGTGAATTTATCATCGACCGTCAAAAAGATTTCCCAGGCTCTAGCGGAGATTTATCGCGTATTATTAGTGCTATTCGATTGGCATCTAAAATTGTAAGTCAGCAAGTAAACAAAGCAGGATTAGCAAAGCACATTTTGGGAGGGGCAGGAACCGATAATATACAAGGAGAAGCACAGCAAAAATTAGACGTTTATGCCGATGAGCGTTTTATAGAAGCCCTAAACAATAGAGGCAATGTTTGTGGTATTGGTTCAGAAGAAAACGACGACTATATCGAATTAAACAAAGATGGAAAATACATTATATTAATGGATCCTTTAGATGGGTCTTCTAATATAGATGTAAATGTTTCTATTGGTACAATCTTTAGTGTTTATAAAAGAGTTTCGGAAGTTGGAAAGCCAGTAGTTTTAGAAGATTTCTTACAAGCAGGCGTAGAACAAGTTGCCGCAGGATATGTACTATATGGTTCTTCTACCATGATGGTTTATACCACAGGAAATGGGGTAAATGGTTTTACTTACGACCCAGGTATAGGTGTGTTTTTCCTATCTCACCCCGATATGATGTTTCCAAAAGAGAATAAAATATATTCGATGAACGAAGGCAATTTTAACAAAAGTTCAAAAGGTGTACAGAGTTATATTAGATACTGCCAAGAAGTAGATGCTTCTACCAATAGACCACATACAGGGCGTTACATTGGTTCTTTAGTTGCCGATTTTCATCGAAATTTAATAAAAGGAGGGATTTATATGTACCCAGCTACTTCTAGTTCGCCCAATGGGAAATTAAGACTATTGTACGAATGTAATCCCTTGGCTTTTTTGGCAGAACAAGCAGGAGGTAAAGCATCGGACGGTAAAAATAGAATAATGGAAATTAAACCAACCAAACTACATCAAAGAGTTCCATATTTTGTAGGTAATACCGAAATGGTAGAGAAGGTAGAAGAATTTATTAGAAAAGAAAAATAAGTTATATACATGAAAAAAATTTTAATTGGGTTAGCTTTTCTTTGGGGAGGCAAAGCCATCGGACAAACACCGCAGATACAGTACGAAGAATACGATTTAAAAAACGGATTGCACGTTATTTTGCACGAAGACCACACAACGCCAATAGTTGGAGTTTCGGTAATGTACCATGTAGGATCCAAAAACGAAGATTCTACCAGAACAGGGTTTGCTCATTTTTTCGAGCACTTACTATTCGAAGGTACAGAAAATATTAAACGAGGAGAGTTTTTTAAATACATCGAAAACGCAGGAGGAAAAAACAATGCAAACACCTCCAAAGACCGTACATTCTATTACGAAGTATTACCTTCTAACCAACTAGAACTAGGGCTTTGGCTCGAGTCCGAAAGAATGTTGCACGCCGTTATCGACCAAGAAGGTATAGACACACAACGCGAAGTAGTAAAAGAAGAAAAAAGACTACGTGTAGATAACCAACCTTATGGAAGCTGGTTGGGCGAAATTTCGAAAAGAGCATACAAAATTCACCCTTATCGTTGGCAACCTATCGGTTCGATGGAGCACCTAAATGCAGCAAAAAAAGAAGAGTTTTTAGCCTTTTATAAAACCTATTACGTACCCAACAATGCGGTATTGTCTATTGCTGGAGACTTCGATACCAAAGCTCTAAAAAAGCAAATCAAAGCTTATTTTGGCGAAATTCCTAAAGGTAAAAACGAAATCCCTAAAGTAACCGTAGTAGAACCGCCTTTGCAAAAAGAAATAAGAGATACAATTTACGACGATATACAATTACCTGGTATAATGCAGGCTTATCGTATTCCTGCACAAGGAACAAAAGATTTTTATGCACTCGAAATGCTAAGTATGTTGTTGTCGGAAGGAGAAAGTTCGCGTTTGAACAAAAAATGTGTACAAGAATCGGAAAAAGCAATGTATGCTTTCTCTTTTCCTTACCCTACAGAACATCCTGGTTTGTTTTTGATTATGGCTATTGTTAATGGCGAAACTCCACCGCAAGATTTAGAAAACGAAATACAAGGAGAAATAGACCGAGTAAAAACAGAATTAATTTCGGACAAAGAATACCAAAAATTAAGAAACTCAATAGAAAGTAACTTTGTTTATAATTTTAATTCGATGATTGGAATAGCCGAAAATCTAGCAAACTATCATATGTATTACGGCGACGCTAATTTAATCAACAAAGAATTAGACCGTTATTTAAGCGTAACCAAAGAAGATATTAAAAGAGTAGCAAACCAATATTTAAATACTAACAATAGGGTAATATTGTATTACTTACCAAAAGAAAAATAAGTATGAAAATTAATTTAATAAATAGCGTTTTTTTAGCCTTAGGTATTTCTGTTGTAGCTTGTACCTCTAGTCTAAACGTAGATAGAACAAATGCCCCAAAACCAAGTAAAGCTCCCGTTATAAATATTCCTACACCCAAAGAATTTACATTAGATAATGGATTAAGAGTGTTTTTGGTAGAAGACCATAAATTGCCAAAAGTTTCGTTTCAATTAACCGTAGATTACGATCCTGTTTTAGAAAAAGATAAAGTAGGACTAAGCGATTTGGCAGGGGAACTAATGGGCGAAGGAACAACCACCAAAACCAAAGAGCAAATAGACGAAGAAATCGATTTTATAGGAGCAAATTTATCTACCTATTCCAATGGAGTTTATATTTCTTCTCTTTCCAAACATTCAGACAAAGTTCTCGAAATAGCAAGCGATATTATCTTACACCCTTCTTTTCCTCAAGAACAATTAGAAAAAAAGAAAAGAAAAATAATTTCGAGCCTAAAAATGATTTCCACCAATCCCAACGCTATTGCAGATAGAGTAGGAAACGTACTAAAATATGGGAAAAATCACCCATACGGAGAAGTACAACTAAAAGAACACGTAGAAAATATTACCATAGCCGATTGTAAAAAACACTACGATACTTATTTTAGACCAAACGTATCTTACCTCGTTATTGTGGGCGACATTACACCAGAAGAAGCCAAAAAGAAAGCTCAAAAATATTTTGGAAATTGGGAAAAACAAACAGTACCATCGCACCAATACCCTTTTCCGCCAAAAGTAAAAGAAAACAGAGTCGTATTTGTCGAAAAACCAGGAGCAGTACAATCTTTAATTAAAATTATTTACCCTGTCGATTACAAAGTAGGAGCACCAAATGCCGCTTCGGTAAGCGTAATGAGCAATATTTTTGGAGGGGCTTTTTCTAGTTATCTAATGTCTAATTTAAGAGAGGATAAAGCCTACACCTACGGAGCAAGAGGCGGAGTAAGACCAGACCGATTGGTTGGTAGCTTTAATGCTTCTGCTAGCGTGCGAAACGAAGTAACCGATAGTGCAATTGTAGAGTTTTTAAAAGAAATGAAACACATTAGAAACGAAAAAGTAAAAGCAGAAGACCTAAACCGTATTAAAAATAATATGAATGGAAATTTTGCTCTTTCGCTAGAAAAACCACAAACCATAGCACGATTTGCTTTAAATACAGCTCGTTACAACTTACCAAAAGACTACTATCAAAATTATTTAGCTCGCCTAGCAGCCGTAAACGAAGATAGTGTAAAACAAGCAGCCGAAATGTATATCTATCCCGATTCTGCTATTATTTTGGTAATTGGTAATACCGAAATACTAGAAAAAATAAAAAAGTTTGATGCCGACGGCGAAATAGAAATTCTAGATGTAAATGGTGAGCCTAAAAAAGAATTAGAACTAGCACCAGCAGGAATGACCGCCGAAAAAGTAATCGAACAATACCTCTACGTTATTACCGACCTATCGGATATGGAATCTGTTAAACAAAAATTTAACCAAGTAAAAGACATAACCATAAACATGGAAGCCCAAATACAAGGGATGACCATACAAATGAAGTCGCAACAGATGCAACCAAACTTAATACTTACCGAAGTATCGATGAATGGAATGACCATGCAAAAACAAACCTTCGATGGTCAAAATGGAAAAGCATCGGGAATGCAAGGAAACAAAGACATAGAGGGCAAAGAGTTAGAAAAACTAAAGCACGACGCAATTATGCACAAAGAAATTAAGTACAAAGAACTTGGCTACGAAATGGAACTCTTAGGTATAGCAACCGTTTTGGGCAAAAAAGCGTACAAAGTAAGACTAAAATCGCCTAAAGGAGAAGAAACCTTTCAGTATTACGACAAAAATACAGGACTGCTCATTTACAGCGTAACTAACTTTACCTCCGAAGATGGAAAAGCCATGACAACCACTTCCGAATACAAAGATTATAGAAATGTAAACGGTATTCTTTACCCATTCAAAAGAGCCGAACAAGCAGGGCAACAAGTAATCGATTTAGAGGTAAAAAATATAGAAATAAACAAAGGACTAAAAAAATCGGACTTTCAATAAAATAATTATTTGGGCACTAATTCCCTGCTTTACGTTCCAATTTTTAAAAGAACAACAGCACAAATAGCAAACAAAAAAAAGGAGCTTATAACTTCGCTCTTTTTTTTGCAGTATTTGTAAACGCTTTTGTTCTTTCAAAAGATTTCCACTACAATCAGGAGTGCAGAGCGTTTTTATGGCAAACAATTTTTGAAACAACAAACAATGGCAAACATACTAAACGAAATAAAAAAAAGAATATTGGTTCTCGACGGAGCAATGGGAACAATGATTCAACAATACAACCTAGAAGAAGATGACTTTAGAAAAGGCTGGTTCGAAAATCATCCAAGTCCGCTAAAAGGCAACAACGATTTGCTTTCGCTTACTCGCCCCGATATTATCAAAGCCATACACGCCAAATACTTCGATGCAGGAGCCGATATAGTAGAAACCAATACTTTTAGCGGAACGTGGGTAGCACAAGCAGATTACAGCCTCGAAAAATACGCCTATGATATTAATTATCATGGAGCAAAAATAGCCAAAGAAGTAGCCGAAGAATACACCAAAAAGAACCCAAACAAACCTCGTTTTGTAGCAGGCTCTATCGGGCCAACCAACCGTACAGCATCTATTTCTCCAGATGTCAACAACCCAGCTTTTAGAAACATTTCTTACGACGAACTAGTAGATGCATACAAAGAACAAACAAAAGGACTAATAGACGGAGGAGCAGATCTTTTGCTTGTCGAAACTATTTTTGACACCTTAAACGCCAAAGCAGCTTTGTTTGCTATACAAACCATTTTCGAAGAGTTTAATGTAACCTTGCCCATTATGGTTTCGGGTACTATTACCGATGCTAGCGGACGAACATTAACAGGGCAAACAACCGAAGCTTTCCATATTTCTATGGCACACGTCCCGTTGCTTTCTATTGGGCTAAATTGTGCCCTAGGAGCAAAAGATATGAAACCATATTTAACCACATTGGCAAAAGAAACAAAATTTGGAGTAAGTGCTCACCCAAACGCAGGTTTGCCAAACGAATTTGGAGAATATGACGAAACACCAGAAATGATGGGAGAGCAAATAAGAGATTTTTTAGATAATAGCCTACTAAACATTGTTGGAGGATGTTGCGGTACAACACCAGAACACATAAAAGTTATTGCCAATATTGCCGCAGAATACAAACCTCGAAATTACGAAGGATAGTTTAAAAAATAATTTTTAACGATGGGAAAACTAATTATAGTACCAACGCCAATAGGTAACTTAGAGGATATAACACTAAGAGCAATAAACGCACTAAAAAATAGTGATTTAATCCTAGCAGAAGACACAAGAACTTCGGGCAAATTATTAAAACACTTAGAAATAGAAACGCCTAAACGTTCGTACCATTTGCACAACGAACACAAAATAGTAGAACAACTAATTAACGAGTTAAAACTATCGGACTTAACCTTTGCTCTAGTCAGCGATGCAGGAACTCCAGCCATTTCAGACCCAGGTTTTTTACTTGTTAGAGCCTGTATCGAAAACAATATCGAAGTAGAAACCTTACCTGGAGCAACAGCTTTTGTACCTGCATTAGTCAACTCTGGTTTACCAACCGACCGCTTTGTTTTCGAAGGTTTTTTGCCACACAAAAAAGGGCGTAAAAAGAGAATAGAAGCATTAAAAGATGAAACCAAAACAATGGTATTCTACGAATCCCCTTATCGAATAGTTAAAGCACTAAACGAATTTTCAGAAACCTTTGGCGAAAATAGAAAATGTTCTGTTTCGCGAGAAATAACAAAATTGTACGAAGAAACAGTAAGAGGCTCGCTAAAAACACTAAAAACACATTTCGAAAATAAAACACCTAAAGGAGAGTTTGTAATAGTAGTAGCAGGAAAAGGAATGGACGTTGATTAATTTATAGCTACAAAAAAAAACCGCAACTACTAAAAATGAAGTAATTGCGGTTTTTTCTTGTGACCCAGGAGGGAGTCGAACCCCCAACCGTCAGAGCCGAAATCTGATATTCTATCCAGTTGAACTACTGGGCCTTTGTTCCTTATTTTAAATAAACTTAAAATCCTTACCAGGGTAATAAGCCATTTTTCCTAATTCTTCCTCTATTCTTAGTAATTGATTATACTTTGCCACACGGTCGGAACGTGATGCCGAACCTGTTTTTATCTGTCCTGTATTAAGTGCTACTGCCAAATCTGCTATGGTTGTATCTTCGGTTTCGCCACTTCGGTGACTCATAACGGAAGTATAACTGTTTTTTGTTGCTAAATTTACAGCGTCTATTGTTTCGGTTAATGTTCCTATTTGGTTTACTTTTACCAAAATCGAATTTGCTGTTTGATTGTCTATTCCTTGTTGCAATCTATTTACGTTGGTTACAAATAAATCGTCTCCTACGATTTGGATTTTATCACCCAATTTTTGTGTCATTTTTTTCCAACCCGACCAGTCGTCTTCGTCTAGTCCGTCTTCTATGGATATAATAGGGTATTTCTTTTGCCAATCTGTCCAAAAGGTAACCATTTCGTCGGAAGTTAAAACATCTCCTGTTGATTGAAAATGGTATTTTTTATCCTCTTTGTTGTAAAATTCTGACGCTGCAGCATCCAAAGCAATATATACATCTTCTCCGGGTTTGTAACCTGCTTTTTCTATTGCTTGCAAAACTACCTCTATAGCTTCTTCGTTAGAGCCTAAGTTTGGTGCAAAACCTCCTTCGTCGCCTACATTGGTACTCATCCCCTTGTTCTTTAAAACGCCTTTTAGGGTGTGAAAGATTTCTGTTCCCATTCTTAACCCTTCGCTAAACGACTCGGCTCCAAATGGCATAACCATAAATTCTTGAATATCTATTTTGTTATCGGCATGCGACCCACCGTTTAAAATGTTCATCATTGGTACTGGCAACGTATTGGCATTTACCCCTCCTATATAGCGGAACAAAGATTGCCCTGCTGTTTGTGCTGCTGCTTTTGCTACTGCCAACGAAACACCTAAAATCGCATTAGCTCCTAGCTTTGCTTTATTGTCTGTACCGTCTAACGAAATCATTACGCGGTCGATTAAATTTTGTTCAAAAATATAACCTCCATTTAACTCATCATTTAATATTGTATTTACGTTATCTATAGCTTTTAAAACTCCTTTACCTCCGTAAATTCCTTTGTCATTATCTCTCAACTCTACAGCTTCGTGTATTCCTGTAGATGCTCCCGACGGTACTGCGGCTTTACCTACTGCTCCTCCGTCGGTATATACTTCTACTTCTAATGTAGGGTTTCCTCTAGAGTCTAATATTTGTCTTGCTTGTATTTTTGCGATGTATGACATATTATTTTTTTTTAATTCTTGTTAATGTTTTCTATAAATTGATCGAACAGGTATCTCGAATCGTGAGGCCCTGGCGATGCTTCTGGGTGGTACTGAACCGAGAATGCGTTTTTGTTGTTAATCGATATACCAGCCAATGTATTGTCGTTTAAATGCTTATGTGTAATGCTTATGTTTTCGTTTGCTATAGCATCTTCCATTTTTACCACAAATCCATGGTTTTGAGAAGTTACTTCGCATTTCCCTGTAATTAAATTTTTAACTGGATGATTTATACCTCGGTGACCATTGTGCATTTTTTCGGTTTTTAACCCTTGGCTCAGTGCCAATATTTGGTGTCCTAGGCATATTCCAAAAACAGGGAAATTAGCTTCTACCAATTCGCCTACGGTTTTTATTACTTCGGTTAAAGGTTCTGGATCGCCAGGTCCATTAGAAAGCATAATTCCGTCGGGAGAGAATGCTTTTATTTCTTGTACTGAAGCGTTGTAGGGAAAAATTTTTACAAAACAATCTCTTTCTACCAACGAACGGATTATATTTTTCTTTACACCAAAATCTAGCAAAGCTATTTTATGCGTTGCGTTTTCGTTTCCTTCGGTATAGCTTTCTTTGGTCGAAACTTTAGAGGCTAACTCCATCCCTTTCATCGAAGAAATAGAATTCAACTTTAGTTTAAGCTCTTCTATATCTGTAGTTTCGGAAGATATTATTGCGTTTTGAGCTCCATTATCTCTAATATAACGAACCAATGCTCTTGTATCCACATCTGTAATTCCTACTACATTATCTTTTTCTAAATAATTTTGCAAAGTTCCTGTTTCTTTATAACGAGATGGAGCATGTGCAAATTTTTTAGTCACTAAACCTTTTATTTTACAACTGTCGGATTCTATTTCGGACTTTTCTACACCATAATTTCCTATATGCGATGTAGCCATTACTACAATTTGCCCAAAATATGATGGGTCGGTAAAAATTTCTTGAAAACCTGTCATCCCTGTATTAAAGGCTATTTCTCCTGTGGTTGTTCCTATTTTTCCACAAGCTACTCCTTTAAAAACAGTTCCATCTTGCAAAAGAATAACTGCTGGTGTGTTCGATTGTTGCATGTAGCAAATTTAAAACTTTTAAACTGTTTTTGTATTAAAAAAATATTAATTTTCTTTCTTTTTGTAAAGAACTGGGTTTAATGCTTCGTCGTTGTACATTTTCATTTGGCGATAAACCTTTATTTTTTTTACTCCTTTTTCAAAATCGTTTAATAATTGGTTAAATGATGCTGACAAATCTGCTTCTTGCTCTTTTAAAATAGCTAATTTCTGTTGACATTGTAAGAGATGCTTTTCGTTTGCATCTTTTCGGTCAACTTGCTCTTGCATATGGTATATTTTTAGGCATAAAATAGACAATCTATCTACTACCCATGCTGGGCTTTCTGTATTAATCAATGCGTTTTCTCTTGTTTTTACATCTTTAAACAATTCGATATAATAATCATCTATTTGCTCTACTAAGTCGGTTCGGTGCTGATTAGATTTATCTATTTTTCGTTTTAGCTCCATTCCCGAAACAGGGTTTATATTTGGGTCTCTAATTATATCTTCATAATGCCATTGTACGGTATCTACCCAATTTTTTAGATACATTAAATGTTCTATTGTTCCTTTTTCAAAGGGGTTATTTATGGGGGTGTTTACATTATCTATAACGTGATAATCTTTAATCGATTGATTAAAAATAGCAATACATTCTTGCGATTTCATAAAGAAATTTAGTTTTATAAATTGTTGTAAGAAATTAACCTTCTTCTTTGTAGAATATTGATTTTAACTCTGTTGCATCTTTTGGGTCTAATCGCCCAGCCAGAACAAGGCTTAATTGTCTTCTTCGTAAAGCAGATTGATAGCGTTTTATTTCCTCTTCTGTTTCGGGTACTAATTCTGGAACTCGTATTAAATTTCTTTTTTGGTCGATAGCTACAAAAATAAAGGTTGCTTCGTTACATTTTTTTCGTTTTCCGCTTGCATCTTCGACAAAAACATCGACAAAAACTTCCATAGAAGAAGTAAAAGATCGAGAAACTTTTGCTTCTAAAGTTACATAATCGCCTGCTAATATAGGATGATCGAAAGAAACATTGTTGATAGAAGCAGTTACTACAACTCTACCGCAATGCCTGTACGCCGAAATACTTGCTATTTCATCCATCCAAGCCATTAAACTCCCTCCGAATAAAGTATCTAGTGCGTTGGTGTCGTTTGGCATAACTTGTTTAGTCTGAATTGCCAATGTTTCTTTTGCTGTTGTTTTGTACATAATTGATAATAATAGTTACTATTTACACCTAATTAAATGTAGAAACAGATTAAAAAGTTTAATTTCTTTTGCTTCGTTTCATCACCCAATTGGTTTAAAATCTGCTAAGATATTGATTTTACTCGAATTTGTAAGACTTTTTTCAGACAGCTTTATTGCTCGAAAACAAGTATAACATCAATTACTCACTAAAAATGCCCTAAATAAACCTTTTTTCTTTACAATTCTTTAGTATCAATTAAGTCGTACTTTTATAAACGTATGCCATAACGTCTTGTTTTTCGCCAAAAATCTATCAAATTGTCATTATTATAGAAAATATTCACTTATTTTATCTATCATTGTATAATAGGAATACCTTTTGTAAAGAAGAAAGAATAAATTTAAAAAAAAATAAAACAATGAATATGATTAACAGTAAAGTAAACCAATGGTGGATACCTGTTTTAACAGGCATAGCACTCGTATTAGTATCTCTCTTTTTTATGACAAATCCAGTTGGTACATTTCTGGGATTTGCTATTCTTTTTGGATGGCTAATATTTACAAATGGAGGTATGAATATGGTTTTTGCAATTAGAAACAGGCATTTCTTCGATGGGTGGATTTGGTATTTAATGATTGGAGTTTTTGAAATGCTGTTGGGAGCAGCTTTGTTATTTCAACCCGATTTATCGGCAGAATCGTTAATTCTTTTTACAGGCTTTTGGTTAATGTTTACCGCAGTATCTCGAATTAGTTTTTCTTTAGTATTAAAAAAAATGGAGGTGTCTAATTGGTGGATAACATTGTTATCTGCTATTTTAACCATTATATTAAGTTTCTTAATTATTGTAAACCCTATTGTTGGAATGATAAGTATTGTTTATTTAGTCTCACTACCTTTGTTTATCTCTGGTGTAATGGCTATATTATTTGGGTTTCAACTAAAAAGTATTAATTTTTAAATATAGTAAAACATGGTAGAATTAAAGTTAAAAAACAGTAAAGAATTGGATGAAAAAAGCCAAGAAAAAGTAAGAGAAATTTGCGAAGAAAAAGTCGCTTATTATAACGATTTATTTAAAAAATACGACAAAGATTTAGTGTTGGAAGTTATTTTCGACGGTTCTTCTTCTTTATACAAAGTAAGTGCTTCTATAAATTTAAAAAGCAAAAAGGTATTGTTAGCAAAAGAAAACAAAGATGCGGTAAAAGCAGTAACCGAATTGTTTGCCGATTTTAAGAAAGCTGTAAAAAAGCAATATGAATTAGAACGTAAAGATTACGAGTATAAAAGAAAAAGATAAGAAAGTTCTAAATAAAAACACCCACAAAAAAGGCTTATTGTTTACACGATAAGCCTTTTTTGCATCAAAGAACTAATCATGCCTATTAACCTATAAATTTGGCATAAAAAATTGAGGGTCAAAACAGGTTTAAAAAATTAATTGCTACAGGCACGAATAATAAGCCATCTAAAACACCTGAATAAAAAAGCTCTTCTCTTTTTGTTTTTGCTTTTTGTATTACCAGCAAGGCAATTAAAGGAGCTATAACATTGCCTAAATTAAACAACGAAAGACCAGCAATAAACAGACATAATAGAAGTAGGAAGGAGGCTATAAAAATAGCTTTTTTTACACCAAAATATTGCGGTATTGTTTTGGTGTGTGGCGTATCAACATCTATATCTCTTATATCAAAAGGGATGGTTATGGCTATTACAAAAAAGAAGTTATAAAGCAATAAACTTATTATTTTAAACAGCGAAACGCTAGTTTTATCTATGTCTAAATAAGGCAACAAAGTGGTAGAAACAGCCCACGTAATGCCTATTAAAAAAATCTTAATAAATGGAATATCTCTCAGACCTTTGTTGTTGGGTAGTATGGCAAAGGTATAAAAAACAGATACAAAGGTAAAAGGAATAAAATAAATAAAACTATGTATGGTAAAACGACTAAAAAACAAAAGCACAGCTAATACCGTAGAAAAAAACACTAAAACGGTTAGAATATTAATATGCTTATTAATCCATTGGTGTCTTAAACTATAATTTCTTTTTTGAAAAAAATGTTTAATAATTCGTTGCAAATTATAAATAGAGAAAGTAGAGCAAAACACAATGGCAACTACTATCCAATTTGTTTTTTGTTGGGTTACCAAATAAGTATTTACCGTTAAGGAACTAGCTGCCAAGGCTATCCATATATTGCTAAATACAACAAGTTCTGCTATTTTTTGAATTAATTGCAAGAGGTTGAGTTAATAGAATATGCTATCATACCTACCGCAACGCCACAAAGACTTCCAAAAAGCGAAGATTTTACTCGTTTAAATCTTCTTACTTTTTTAAATCCCTCGATGTAAAATTCGTTTGCCAAAAAAGTTGGGTCGGAAGCGTGTTTTGCTTTCATTTTTGGTTTTATTGCTCCTGTTACAATAGGAACAACAAAAGGTACTATAAATTGGGCAATGGAGGGCTCTCTATTTAAAAAACCTTTGGGTATCGTTACGTTACTATTGGGGCACACATACGAACTAGACAAATAGGTATCGTACAAAGAAGTGCCCAAACCTACTGCAAAGCCTACTAGCCAAGTTTGTTTGACCTTAAATCGGTGGTAAGCATCTTCTTCGCCGTAGATAAACATACGCATTTGATCTGGTGTGTAGTAATTGTAAATGCTTGTATCTTTTTTGTAAAGAACTACCTCTTCGTTGTTGCCTACCTTGTATGAGTAAACACGGTTACTTTCAAAAGAAAAGGATTTTATTTTTCCTGATTTTTTTTTAAAGTTAAAATTAACTAAGTCTGGCGAAGAACTAAGGTATTTTCCAGTATAAGATTTTCCGTTTAGCAAGAGTATCTTATCTTGAGTACGTCCGTGCATTGGGCTTAGCACAATTCCTATTAATATAAGTAATGGTAGAAATAAGTTAAACATAGTGTTTATTTAAAAGATAAAGCACAAAGATAAAACCTTCTACCAAAAGAACATTAATTTGATAGGTTTAGTTTTTGTTTTTAGTCGGAATAATAAATTTTTATAAAAAAAAGAGGCATAATAGGTAAAATTACGTTGTGTTACCTTAACTCTTTTTGCTGTTTTTTAGGTAGTTTTTCTACTACTAACCAATAAGAATCTTTTATCCATTGGTATATTTGGTTATCCGAAATAGTTTGGTTTATTTTAATGGTGTTCCAATGCTTTTTATTCATGTGGTATCCCGCCGTAACTTCGGTGTATTTTTCTCTTAATTCTATAGCGTATTCGGGATTGCACTTTACATTTATACTTGTAAAATCATTAATATTGGTAAGCAAAAACATTTTACCTTTTACTTTAAAAACCAATACTTCTTTGTCAAAAGGCATTGCTTCTGTTACTTCTTTTAGTTGTAAACAAAAATCTCTTAACGCCTCTATGTGCATACAAAAAGTTTTTTTAGAATTTAGTTTTCTAAGATATGAAAGGTAAGTTCAACTACTCTACCGTCTTTATCAAAATTTATTTCGTCGGCTAAGTTTTTCATCAAAAAAATACCTCTTCCGTTGGGATTTTCGATATTCTCTGGGCTGGTTGGGTCTGGTAAGTTATAAAAGTTAAACCCGTTTCCTTCGTCTTCTACTTTAAAAGTAAGTTTGTGTTCTGTTGTTTCGCAACTAACCGATGTTTTTTTGTTGGGGTCTTGTTTGTTACCGTGGTGAATAGCGTTATTAACGGCTTCGGTAAGGGCGATAAGTATGTTTCCATAATTATCTTCTTGTACGTGCAATTCGTCACAAACTTCATCTACCAATTTTTCGACCAAATGGATGTTTTCTGCTTGCGATGGAAAGTCTATTTTTTGTGCGTAGGAAAGTAATTCTGTTGGCATAAGTTACATTTTTTAAAGTAATGAGCTTTGCTACAAATTTGGTTATTTTTCAATTCTTTCAAAATACTCATTTACTTTGTTTTTATAGTAAGGTTTAAGCGAGGGTGGAATTGTTTTTAGTAATTCAATTTCTTTCTCTTTTCGCTTCTTATACTCATTATATTGCGTAGGGTTACTATTTTTTTGATTTTTTGCTTCGTTACTCTTTCTTTTTTTATCGTACTCTTGTTCTCTTTGTGCTTTTTCGTGTTCTAGCATCCTTACCGTTATTTCTTGTTGTCTTTTTATTGTTTCGGCATTTATACGTTTATTTATTAAATCTTCTTCTACCTTTTCCATTTCTTTGGCTATTTTTTTCAATTCGTTTCCATTACCAGAACCGTCTTCGTTCATTTTTTTAGCCAAATCTTGTATTTGTTTTCTTAGTGCAGCTTGTTCGGCAGCCATTTTTGCAAATTCTTTGCTCGATGGTTGACCTCCCTGCCCAGGTTTTCCACTATTACCAGGTTTGTCGCCAGGCTTATCACCAGGTTTCTTACCTCCTGGTTTTTTACCTTTTTCCATGGCTTCTTTCATTTTTTTTAGTTGCTCTTCCATTTTTTTCTGCATACTTTTCATGCTTTGAGCCGAAGGTTTTCCTTGCCCGCTTCCTCCCGGTTTGTTACATTTTCCACTTCCAGGCATTTTGCTTTTGGCTTGAGCTTGCATTTGTTGTAAGGCTTCGTCGAAGAGGAGGGCTAAATTATTGGCAGAAGTCATTGTATATTGTTGGTTGGTTGTAGCTTGTCTTGTTTTTCTATCGGATATATAGCGTAAAGACTCATCTATTGTTCTTTGCATTTCGGTTACTTCCTTGTTTATATAA
>Ga0256843_1001041_pt1 | contig 22565 bp, 26 predicted proteins | sample AlvinellametaG_FD_191572 | JGI IMG/M metagenome (GOLD analysis project Ga0256843, IMG submission 191572) | Pompeii worm associated microbial communities from hydrothermal vent at the East Pacific Rise, Pacific Ocean - Alvinella | ecosystem: Host-associated > Annelida > Integument > Unclassified ... | reverse complement strand
CGTCTAAATGCCATTGTTTCATAAACTTCGGATCATTTGGAATAGCAAGCGGTTTTCTTACGTAATTTAACGATACTCTCTTTACGCTCGGATCTTTTTTGAGCTCTTCATATACTTTTTTTATATCCTTTTTTTCAACTTGTAAAATTGCTATATTTCTTTTTAAATTATTGCTCAAGTTTTTTAAAACTTTTATACTTTTCACACCGCTAATATTTTTAGCTTTTAAAATGAATAAAGGATTATTTTCATATTCAACTATTAACGTATTAGGATCGTATTGTGGTTTTATGTCAGTTTTAGTATTAAAAAGTAAAATATTTTTATTAGTCAATTTTTGCTGAATAAAATTATCAGTATAAAAATTTGGCATAGCAAATATCATTGAAGCTGCAAGTGATAGTAGTATTTTCTTTTTCATCGACACCCCTTTTTCTTAAATTAATAAAGTATATTAACAAAAAATTAAAAGAAAAAAAATAATCAATTTACTTTTTTAAAACCTTTTAATTTAAGTTTAGAAGTATTGGAATCTTTTAAAATTAAAACTGTAGGAGAAGAAAAACATCCTAAAAGAAGAAAAAATATTGAAAAAACAATTATTATTCTTTTTAAAATTTCAAATCTCTTTTTTAATTTCATCAGAGTCGATTTCTATTACCGTATGAACGTTACCTCTGGGGTTGAAATCCATAACTATTTTCATCCATTTAGGTTTCAACTTGTTATATAAAGTATCGAAAATTTCATTTGCACTGTCTTCATGAGAGATATATCTGTTCATAAAAGAGTTGATGTAAAGTTTTAAAGCTTTAAGCTCCACAACCCACTCATCGGGAATATATTCAAGGTAAACGGTCGCAAAGTCGGGATATCCCGAGCGCGGACACTTACACATAAATTCAGGCAAAGTAATTTTTATTTTATAATTTTTTTTATTTTTATTCGGCCATATTTCCATTTTTTCAGGGTCGAATTCAACTATCTCTTTTTCGCCGTATCTTAAATTTTTATTCATTCTCAGCTCCGTTATACGTCGATATTTTCGACTTCTTTTGCATTTGCTTGAATATATTCTCTTCTTGGTCCTACGTCACTTCCCATAAACAATTCGAAATGTTTTGCCGCATTTTCGGCATCTTCAAGCGTTACTTGAATAAGCACTCTGTTTTCCGGGTCCATTGTAGTATCCCATAACTGATCCGGGTTCATCTCCCCAAGACCTTTGTATCTTTGGATATGAGCTCCTTTTCTCGCTTTATTGATAACCTCATCAAGAAGCTCTAAATAATCGCCTTTTACCAAGTCTTTATACTCTTTTAGTTTTTCATACACTTTTTTCGCTTCCAAAAATAGAGGGTGATTTAACAGTTTTTCATCAATAGTAATCTCTTCAAGCCCTCTATTTGTTTGAATGTAATAGTGATTGTCGTGTTTGGAGATAATACTAAATCCGAATTTTTTCAAATGCTCTTCAAGCTCGTCTAAGTTTCCGTTTTCGATTAAAAATCTGATAACTTCAGGAATATTGAATCTTTTTGTCAATTTTTCAAGCAATAATTTATAATAAGCAGCATTTTTTAAAAGCTCTTTTAATTCCGGCTTACCTACTCCTTCTATCTCGATAGAATTAATCCCCTGCTCTATTAAAAATTCATTTAGTTCTTTGTCGTCTTTTAGATATTTTTCGACTTTTCCTTTTTTGTATCTATAAAGCGGAGGCTGGGCTATATACAAATACCCTCTTTCGATAAGCTCTCTTAAGTGATTAAAGAAAAACGTCATAATAAGCGTTTGAATATGGCTTCCGTCAACGTCCGCGTCGGTCATAATAATGATTTTTTTATATCTTACCTTATCCGCATCAAAATCGGCCCCTATTCCCGTACCAAGAGCCGTGATTATGTTTTTTATCTCTTCGCTGCTAAGAGCTTTTGCGTCACTACTTTTTTGAGTATTTAAAATTTTTCCTCTAAGAGGCAAAATAGCTTGGAAGTATCTGTCTCTTCCTTGTTTCGCACTACCTCCCGCACTATCACCCTCAACCAAATAAAGTTCCGCTTCGTCCGCATTTTTGGTTTGACAATCGGCAAGTTTTCCGGGAAGCGTACCTACTCCCACTTTCGCTTGTTTTCTTGTCAAATCTCTTGCTCTTTTTGCGGCAATTCTACTTTTTGCAGCCGCTATAGCTTTTTCCGCAATAGTTTTTGCAGTATTAGGATTTTCTTCGAAATATCTTGTTAGATACTCATACGTTACTTTTTGAACGATAGGTTTTACATAAGAGCTTCCAAGCTTACCTTTTGTTTGCCCTTCGAATTGAGGCTCGCTCATTTTTACGCTGACAATCGCATCAAGCCCCTCTTTTACGTCATCGCCCGTAATTTTGATATTTTCTTTTAGTTTCATATTTTTGTTGATGTAATTGATAATAGCTTTACTAAGCCCGGCTTTAAAACCGCTTTCGTGAGTACCTCCCTCAGGTGTTCTGATGTTATTAACAAAGCTTAATACTTTTTCATCATATCCCGTGTCATAGCAAAGAGCCACTTCCACATCAAGAGATTTTTCTTCGTCGCTATAATGTTCGTTGTAATAAATTACTTCAGTTATGCACTCTTTATTCGTTAAAGTTTTAACGAAATCTTTAATACCGCCTTCAAAGTGGTATTTTTCTTTTACCCCGTCGTTTTCGTTTTCAAAATAGATTGTAATATTCGGATTTAAATAGGCTAATTCTTTTAATCTTTTTCTTAAAATATCGCTTTTGAATTCGGTCGTTTCGAAAATCTCATCATCAGGCCAAAATTGAATAGTAGTACCAGTAGCTCTTGTTTCTCCGATTACTTCAAGGTCCGTTACAGGTTTTCCTCTTTCGAACTCTTGACGATAGATTTTACCGTCTCTTTTGATTGTCATAATAAGCTTTTTAGAAAGTGCGTTTACTACAGAAACCCCTACTCCGTGAAGACCGCCTGATACTTTATAAGTTTTATTATCAAATTTTCCACCTGCGTGAAGTACCGTCAAAACTACCGTCGCGGCAGGAATTTTTTCCTCGGGATGAATATCTACCGGAATTCCCCTTCCGTTATCTTCGATTACGACGCTTCCGTCTTTTTTTACGGTTACTTTGATTTTATTGGCATATCCCGCCATCGCTTCATCTATCGAGTTATCCACTACTTCGTAAATTAAATGATGAAGCCCTTTAACTCCGGTATCTCCGATATACATACCGGGTCTTTTTCTAACAGCTTCAAGTCCTTTTAGAACCTTAATATTTTCTGCACCGTAATTAGCCATTAATATCCTTTTGAAATTTAAAATTGTCTAATTATATCAAATGTTAAGAGGCATCACGATCGTAATGAAATTTCCGTCTCTCAACACGAAAGGAATATTCGGTTCGTTTAGACATAAATCGAAGCTTTCACTGTTTATTACGTTTAGAAAATCAAATACGTATCTGCTGTTTACGGCAAATGTGAATTCTTCGATATCGCTTGAGAAGTTCATAGACGTTTTTGCTTGCATCATCTCATCGCTTATACTCTCAAATTCGATTGCGTCTTTTTTAATAGTGATTTTCACTTCGTTTGAAATAATACTTACTTGTTTTAGATGTGATAAAAAGTCGCTTTTATTTACTTTTAGTTCGTGTTTAAAACTTTGAGGTATGATTTTTTTATAAGCAGGGAATTTTCCGTTAATGAGTTTTGTGAAAAATAACGTATTTTCGTCTTTTAGAATCAAATAAACCTCATCAAAAAGTATTTCCATATCTTCTTTATAAATTCTTTTGATTTCACTAATCGCTCTTTTCGGTACTATTATTTGAGCTTCTTTTGATTTTGCTTCGGAATAAAATACCGCAAGTCTTCTTGTGTCCGTAGATACGAAATTCGTATTTTCACTTATATCGAAAAGTGCTCCGTTTAGTTCGTATTTCGGGTTATTCGTATCTATTACAGGGAATATTTTTTTGATAGCGTCCGTAAATTCTTCAGGTTTTATTTCAAGTTTTATCAAATCGTCAGGATTTGGAAATTCAGGGAATTCTTGAGCGTTAAAAGATGAAAGTTTATAAATTGAAGTATCTTGTGTGATAATTATCGAATCACCTTCGTTTTTTATTTCGATTTCTTTGTTTTGAAGGGTTTTAATAATATCCGCAAATCTTTTTCCGTTTATAGTTACCGTTCCCGGGTTTAGAATATTCGCATCAGTTTTTATTTCGATACCTATTTCTTTATCCGTAGCTTTTATTGTCAGTTTGTCGTCCGCTTTTAGTAAAATGTGAGAGGTGATTTGTGTGTTGTCTTTTTTTTCCGTAAAAGGCAAAGCTTGGTTGATTATACTTTCTATTACGGGCTTGTCTATTTTGATGTGCATAACTTTCTCCTTATGTTTAGATTCTTATAGTGGTAATAGTAAAAGCACTTGAATAAGTGAATTGTACTAAAAACTCCCGAGTTTTGTGAATTTAGCGCGTGAATGTGAATAACTTTTTTATTCACACTATTCACCTTTTTTGATTTGAATTTTATTTTTAAGCTCTTCGATTTTAATTCTGAAGTCGTTATCTTCTTTTAGTTTTTTGTTAAAACTTTTGATTGCGTGGCTAACTGCGCTGTGGTCTTTAAGACCGAAATACTTAGCAATTGCCGGAGTCGATTCTTTTGTAAATTCTCTTGCTAAAAAGATAGCGGTTCTTCTGGCCGCTACAATGTTTTGATTTCTGCTTTTTGAAGTTATTTCGCTTGGTTTTATGTTAAATTCTTTTGCTATAAGCTCGATTATGTCTTCAAGTGTTATGTTTTCTTTTTTGTCTTTTATAAACTCTTTTAGAGCTTGTTTTGCAAAATCAAGCGTAATATCCGTAATTCCCAAGAGTTTTGCCATTGCGTTTAGTTTTAATATCATTCCTTCGATTTCTCTTATATTATCATCAAGTTTGGTAGCTATAAATTCTATAATTTCGTTAGGCAGGTAGATACCGTTAATTTCGCATTTTTTTCTGATAATTTCTATTTTCGTTTCAAGTTCGGGCGGTTGAATATCAACTATAAGACCGGCTTCAAATCTGCTTCTTAGTCTATCTACCAAATCATGAAGTTTTTTAGGAGGTCTGTCCGAAGTGAGACATATCTGTTTTTTGTTATTATAAAGCTCGTTAAAAGTGTGGAAAAACTCTTCTTGAGTTCTGTCTTTCCCGGCTAAAAATTGAATGTCGTCAATCAATAAAACATCGCAATTTCGATATTTTTCTTGGAATCTGTCCATTGTTTGGTTTCTTACGTGCTCTTTGAATTCGTTCATAAATTGTTCGCTTGTTATGTATATGACTTTTTTGTGGTTTTTTAGGTAGTTTCCTATAGCTTGCAAGAGGTGGGTTTTTCCAAGTCCGACCCCTCCGTAAATAAATAAAGGGTTATAACTTTTCCCCGGATTTTCGGCAACGCTTTTTGCGGCTGTGTATGCGAATTGGTTCGAAGGTCCGACGATAAAACTCTCAAAAGTGTATTCCGGTATCAAAATCGAAGGCGTAGTAGGGGAGGCTATTTCTTCATACGAATAATTTTTCGGTTTTATCTCTTTCGTAACGATCTCTATACTCGGCTCTATACCCGTTTCTTGTTTATAAAGTTCGGCTATTTTATTTGCATATTTTCTTTTTATAAAATTGGCTATAAAAATATTAGGAGCTCTTATAACAAGTCTCGCACTATCGCTATTTTCTTCATCGAATTCCAAATTTTTAATAAATTTATTATAATTCACAGGATTTTCATTTTTTAGTGAATTTTTTATTTTGTCAAATAGCAATTAAGCGCTCCTTTGTGAATGAAAAATTTTTCACATAGTGAATATGATGTGAAAAGTTATGTGAATTTAATTTTAACATATCGGAGATAAAATGTCTATTAAGATTTTTCACATAGTGAATAAGGTGTGAATAAAAATTGAAAGAAGTGTGAATGAGAATATTAGGAATTGACCCAGGAACCATAAGATGCGGTTATGCGATAATAGAAACTACACCAAAACTTCAACTAATTGACGCCGGGTTTATAAAAATCACGGAAAAAGAGCTTCAATATCAATTAACTCAACTCATAGAGGGTCTTGATATTATCTTGCAAAACAAAATCGATGAGGTTGCTATCGAAGATATTTTTTATGCGTACAATCCTAAAACCGTTTTGAAATTGGCTCAGTTTAGAGGTGCTTTGTCTCTTAGAATTCTTCAAAAACACGGCAATTTTTCCGAATATACGCCTCTTCAGGTAAAAAAGGCCGTCACGGGAAACGGAAAGGCCAAAAAAGAACAGGTCGCATTTATGGTAAAAAGAATATTGGGAATAAAAGGCGATATCAAACCTCTTGATATTACCGACGCAATAGCGATAGCAATTACTCACGCACAGAGGGTAAAATGTTAGAAATAGCCGATATTATCGGGATTATTGCTTTTTCTATTAGCGGATTTATTATCGGTGTTAGAGAGAGGCTTGATTTGTTGGGGGTTATTTTGAGTGCCTTTTTAACGGCTCTTGGAGGTGGTATTATAAGAGACGTTTTGGCTGATAGGACGATTTTTGCTTTTAGTAATTTTTTGGCCGGTACGCTTGTTTTGATAGTGCTCGTTTTAGGATTTTATTTTAAGCTTCATAAATTCGATGTCGAAAATAAGACTATTTTCGTACTTAGCGATGCGATAGGGCTTAGTTCTTTTTCTATTTCGGGAGCTATTGTCGGTATAAACGCCGGATTTAACATATACGGAGTCGTATTTTTGGCTCTTATTACCGCTGTTGGGGGAGGAATGCTTAGAGATATGCTTATAAACAAAATCCCTTTTATATTAAGAGAAAAATTTTATGCGACTATATCTATTTTAATTGGTGTTTTTTTATATATTTTCGGAACGAATGTGGAGATTTTGATATTAACTTTAATTATGGGAGTGATAATCAGACTCATAGCTTACAAAAAAAATTGGCAATTACCGAAAATTTAATATATAATTAATAAATTGAATAAAAAGGAGATATGATGAAAGTAGGTGATTTGGTAATAGTTGCAAGTCTTGGAGAAATTAAAGCTTATAGAGCTAATCCGAGAACTCCGGAAGCCGAAGCCGGACTTAAACCGAGTGAAGTGAAACTTGATTTTATAAGAGGTATAAACGTAGTGGAAGCTCATAAAAAACTTTCCGATTTGATTACGGATACTACGGGAACCGTTAATAAAGCGGGATTTTTAAATAGAGCCGCAAGCGGAGAAAAACATACCTTAAAAGATGAAATCTATAAAGAAGCCGTAAAATCGGTTGCTGAGGATATCGATTTGTTAATTGAGGAAGAGAATAAAACGAAAGTATTTTTATCGCTGCCTAAAACCATAGTAAACGACGTGCTTCCGTTAATAAAAAATAGAGATAAAATTTTTAGAATCGTTGAAAAAGATTTGTTAAAAACGGATAAAAATAAATTGATAGATGAGTTTAAACCGGAGATTTTGAAGTAGGGGAGCTATTTTTTAGCGTCTTCCCTGACTTCTTTTGCTATCTTATCAAGAATTCCGTTAATAAAGCTTTTAGCTTTGTCTTCAGAGAAGTTTTTGGCTATTTTTACCGCTTCGTCTATTACTATTTGAAAAGGCGTATCGGTATATAAAAGTTCATACGTTCCGACTCTTAGGATTTGTTTATCTACTTTATCGAGTCTGTTAAAATCCCAATCTATTAAATGGTCTTTTATTGTTTTGTCAATCTCTTCAAGATGTTCTATAACGCCTTTTAGTAATTTTCTTGCGAAATCCGCCTTAGGGCCTTTTATTTTTTTGTCTTTTAGAATCTCTTCGAATTGGTCGTATGCGTTATCGTTTCCTTGGTCTTTTGCATAAAGAGTTTGTACTACAGCTTCTCTTGCGTGTGTTATAGTTGCCATTATTTCCTCCAAAGTTTTATAGTTATTAAAATTATCAAAATCAATGTTTCCGGAATTAAAATCAATGTAGCTCTTTCAAGAGCTAAGGGAGTGAAAAAATATTTGAAAAATCTCAAAAAAGCTCCCGTTAATACTAAAATTCCGGCACTTATTGCTATTGATAAGTCAAGTTTGTTTTTTAAATCGAATTTCATAACTCTTTATATAAATTAATCATTTCGATTAGACCCACCATTGCTTCAAAGCCTTTATTTCCGGCTTTTGTTCCGGCTCTTTCTATTGCTTGTTCTATCGTATCGGTGGTTAAAAGGCCGAACGTTACCGGTGTGTCGTGTTGTAGTGTAGTATTTGCGATACCTTTTGTAGCTTCTGCCGCTACATAATCAAAATGAGGAGTTGCTCCTCTAATTACAGCTCCAAGACATACTATTCCGTCGTAAATATCTCTTTTTAGCGCTCTTTTTAATGCAAAAGGAAGTTCAAAAGCTCCCGGTACCAAAATCAAATCCAAATTATCGTCGTTGCCACCGTTTCTTAAAAACGCGTCTCTTGCGCCTTCTATTAATCTATCCGTAATTAAGTGATTAAATCTACTTGCGATAATCGCTACTTTTTCATTTCCTTCAAGCTTTAAAATACCTTCAATTTTATTCATCTATTCTCCTTGGCATTTATTTATACAATCTATATCTTTTAAGATATTATCAAGCATATCGGGTGTAATCATATTAGGTCCGTCGCTTAAAGCTTCGTCCGGATTATAGTGAGTTTCAAAGAAAAATCCGTCTATCCCAACTGCCGCCGCCGCTTTGCTTAGGTACGGTACGTATTCTCTTTTTCCGCTACTTTTTCCACCTGCGCCTCCCGGCATTTGCACACTATGAGTCGCATCGAAAATCACAGGTGCGAATTCTCTCATAATTACCAAACTTCTCATATCCACAACTAAATTTCCGTATCCGAAAGTAGTACCTCTTTCGGTTAGCCAAACGCCGTATTTTTTTGAATTTTCATAACTTACCTCATCGCAACCTCTGGTTTTTAAAACTTTTAAAACCGAATATTTCATATCGGCCGGGTTCATAAATTGGCCTTTTTTGATATTTACTATTTTGTCCGTTTTAGCCGCTTCTACAAGAAGGTCCGTTTGTCTGCATAAAAATGCCGGAATTTGAAGTACGTCTACCACTTCGGCAGCGGGTTTTACCTGCCATGTTTCGTGAACGTCCGTTAAAAGTTTATATCCGTATTTTTCTTTTACTTCGGCTAAAATTTCAAGCCCTTTTTCAAGTCCCGGACCTCTGTAACTATCAAGTGAAGTTCTATTCGCTTTATCGAAACTTGCTTTAAAGTAAAAGTCGTATTTACCGATATATTTTTGAAGATAATCGGCAATTTTAAATATCTGTTCTTTGCTTTCAATTACGCAAGGACCGGCAATCAAAACCATATTAAGCCTTTTTATTAACATTATATCAAAAATAAGGATTTTCCATGAAATTTGAGAAAGATAAAATATCGAGATATATAGTATTAGTACCCTTGGCCGGGGTGTTGATTACGGCATTGTTTTTAACCTTAGCGGTAATATTTGCCATAAATAACTATTTTCAAGAAGAGAATAAAAGAATCACCCAAAAGTTTATGGACGATTTGAAAATAACGACTAAACAAAGAGTCGATATCGCATATAATATTTTAAATAACATCTATCATAATAAAATGAAATATTGCAAGATTCATAATATTTCAAAAAAAGAGTGCGATAAGATGGTAATTCACGAAATGCAGCAAATATTCGATCAATTAAAATGGCCTTATAAAGGGTATGTATTCGTTTTGGATTTTAAAGGAAATACTCTTTATCATCCTAATAAAAAATTAATGCAAATCAATCGTTGGAATTTAGAAAGAAACGGCGTCAAAGTTTTTCAATTATTGGTTCATCAAGCCCAAGAACATCCGAACGGAACTTACGTATCGTATAAAGGATACAATCCAGGAGGAAAACCTACTGAGAAAGTTTCGTACGTTAAAGTATTCAAACCTTACGATATTTTGATAGGTAGCGGGGTTTATTTGGATTATTTGGACAAAAGACTTATTAAAAAAAATAAGGAAAGAGAAAAGGTTTTTCAAAATCTTTTGGATATGATTTATGCCGTTATAGTTATAGTTTCTGGTGCTATTGTAGTAATAGTTTTATTGATTTCAAAACAAGTTAGGGATATGTATGAAAAATATGAAAAAGAGTTACAAGAAGAGAAAGAAAAATTCAAAGAGCGCTCCATAAGAGACCCGCTAACAGGTCTTTATAACAGAAGCTATGTTTTAAATACATTTAATGAAATAGCCAGTAGAGTAAAAAGAAACGGAAAAAAAGCGGTTATCGCGTTTATAGATTTGGATCAGTTCAAAGAAATAAATGACTCTTTAGGACATGACTACGGAGATTTATTACTTATCAAAATTGCTCAAAGGATTAAAAAAACGGTTAGAAGAAGTGATGTTGTAAGCAGGTTCGGAGGGGATGAGTTCGTTCTTATTTTGGATGAGGTGGAAAAACCGGAAAATATTATTTCTTTAATTCAAAGGCTTCTTAATAATATTAAACAAAAAGTTATTTTAAACGACAAAGAAGTTTCGACAACGGCAAGTATCGGTTTGAGCGTTTATCCTGATGATAGCGAAGATATTAATAAACTAATTACATATGCGGATACCGCAATGTACGAAGCTAAAAAAAGAACCGGTAACAGTTTTGAATTTTATAAAAAAGAGATGGGAGAAAAAGCAAAAGAGAAACTTGAAATTAAAAACTCTTTAAAAGAAGCGATAAAAAAAGACGAATTGGTAGTTTATTTTCAACCTCAAATAGATAAAAACGGCGATCTTTACGGAAGTGAGGCTCTTGTTAGGTGGATACATCCTAAAAAAGGTATGATACCTCCTTATAAATTCATATCCGTTGCAACAGAGCTTGGGTTGATTGATAAAATTGATGAAATCGTACTTCAAAAAGCTATTTGGCAATATAAAAAATGGGAAGCAAGCGGGTATAAACCAGGCATTATCAGTTGTAATTTTACGATGTTCGATATCGAAAGAGGAAACTTGATAGAAAAAATCAAAGAGATAATAAAAGAAGAACAATTCGACCCTGAAAAGTTGATTATGGAAATTACGGAAGATAATATTATGAAAAATCCGGACAAAGCTATTAAATATGTAAAAGAGCTTGCGGATTTGGGAATCGGTATAGCGATTGACGATTTCGGTACCGGTTATTCTTCTCTTGCTTATTTGAATAAATTTCCGGTTAGCGAGCTTAAAATCGATAGAGAATTTATAAAAGATTTGCCTCAAAATCAAGATAATGATAAAATTGTCAAAACCGTTGTAAATTTGGCTAAAAACTTTAATTTAAAAACGGTAGCCGAGGGAGTGGAAACGAAAGAACAAGAAAAATACGTAATATCTTTGGGAATAGATGTTATTCAAGGATATGTCTATTCTCCACCTGTTAATGCGGAAGAATTTGAAGAAAAATTTTTAAAAGGAAATTGATGGTTGTTAGTAAATACAGTGCAAGCGGTAACGATTTTGTAATTTATCACGCTTTTAAAAAAATAGACAGAAGCAATATAGCAAAAAAACTTTGTGATAGATTCAACGGAGTAGGGGCGGACGGGCTTATCGTTCTTTTACCTCATGAAAAATACGATTTCGAATGGCAGTTTTATAACGCCGACGGAAGCGTTGCCGAAATGTGCGGAAACGGGAGCAGGGCGGCTGCGTACTATGCGTATAAAAATAACCTTACGGATAAAAAGATGAAATTTTTGACTCTTGCCGGAGTGATTGAAGCCGAGGTAGAGGGTAATATCGTAACATCACAGCTTACTCCTTATAAATTGATAAAAGATACTTTCGAAGAAGAGGGCTTCGAGTGGAAAATATACGATACGGGCGTGCCTCATTTGGTAACTATTACGGATATTGAAAATTTCGATAAAAATCTCGCAAGAAAAATGAGAGAAAAATATAACGCAAACGTAAATTTCGCTCAAATGAAAGACGGAAACTTATATGTCAGGACCTATGAAAGAGGCGTAGAAGACGAAACGTTGGCATGCGGGACGGGAATGTGTGCGAGCTTTTTGGTCGCAAGAGACAAAGGATTGGTTACTTCAGGAGTGAAATTAAGACCTAAAAGCGGTGAAGAACTTGAAGTAATGTTAAAAAACGATACTCTTTATTTCAAAGGAGCGGTAAAAAATAGTTTTACTGCCGTTTTGGAAGAAGATGAGAGAGATTTTTTGTAACTAAAAGTAACATTTAATAAAAAAGACTAAAAATATCCTATTTTATTTTTTCTTTTCTTGTTATACTAAACTAAATAAAAAAAAGGAGGCACTATGCCAACATTAACAAAATTAAAAGGTAACGACGTAGCACTTTACGGAAATCAAGTAAACGTAGGTGATAAAGCTCCTGTTGTAACACTTCCTAACACTGCTCTTGAAGAAGTAACAGTAGGTGGAGCTCAAGGTGTAGCACAACTAATCGTAGCGGTACCGAGTCTTGATACTCCTGTATGTGCGATGGAAACTACAAAATTCAACAACCAAGCTGCTTCTGTTGAGGGTGCGACTGTTTATGTCGTATCTATGGACTTACCGTTTGCGGCAAAAAGATTCTGTTCTACTGAAGGAATCGAAAATCTTCAAGTATTAAGCGACTACAGAGAAAAATGTTTCTCAACTCAATACGGAACGCTTATCGCTGAGGGACCTCTTAGAGGATTAAGCGCGAGAGTTATTTTCGTAGTTGATAAAGAAGGTACTGTAACATATAAAGAAATCGTTCCTGAAATTACAGAAGAGCCAAACTACGAAGCGGCGCTTGCGGCACTTAAAGAAGCGGCTTCTAAATAATTAATCTTTTTTTCTCTTCTTTTTTGTATAATACTCATTAAAATTTGTTGTTAAGGATTTAAATGAAAATCAGCATTGATAATTCGATAGGATATGCATTATCCACAACGCTTAATTTATTAAGAAAAGAGTTTAATGCAAGAATTATGCATTTTAATTTAAGCTCGGAGCAATACGGAGTTTTAAAATTAATCGATGAAATGGGTGCTTTAACACCTACTAAAATTTCCGAAATTTTACAAAGAGATAAAGCTACAATCACAAGAATAATAAATTCTCTTGAAAAAAAGGGTTTTATTACTAAAGACAGAATCGACAATCGTTCTTTTGAGATAAGAATGACAAAGTTAGGATATGAGCAATTTAAAAACGCAGATGAAGTGGCAATCGATTTTCATAAAAAAATCAGAGATATAATAACTGATGAAGAGTATCATAAGCTTTTGGAAATATTAAATAAAATAAGAAAAGGTTTTTAATGAAAAAAATATTATTATCGGCACTGCTTGCTTTTTCGCTACATGCGGAAATAGTGGATAGAATCGTTGCTACTGTGGATAATCAACCGATTACAAGTTATGAAATTGCAAAAGTTTCAAAAGAGATGAATTTACAGCCTAACCAAGCTTTGAATTATCTGATAGATCAAAAAATTCTTCAAGAACAGATTAAAAAACAAGGTATAACCGTTGATGATTACGATTTGGAAAATGCAATGGAAAAAATTGCAAAACAAAACGGAATGAGTTTGTTTGAGTTTAAAAACGTTTTAGAACAAAGAGGAGAGTATCAAAAATTTAAAAAAGCGTTAAAAGAAAAACTACTAAAAGACAAACTTTTTGCCCAAATCGTAAATACAAATCTTAAAATAACACCTCAAGATATAAAAAACTATTACCAAACGCATAAAGATGAGTTCAAAACGTTCAAAACGGTTCAGGTTACTAAATATGTAGCGAATAATCCCGAGATTCTTAAAAAATTGCAACAAAATACATTATTAAACCTTCCGAATGTAAGTATGAAAGCAGAAGTTTATTCGCCTGAAGATTTACCGAAAAACTTACTGTTTTTATTTCAACAAACGAAAGTAGGGCAATTCACGCCAATTATTAATCAAGGTACTCATTTTATCACATATTATATAAGCAGAAAAGATGGAGAAGAGTATCTTCCGCTAAGTAGCGTTCAAAATATAATAGCTCAAAAAATAGCACAACAAAGAAGAGAACAAATTTTAAAAGAGTATTTTTCAAAACTTAAAAATAGAGCTGATATTAAAATTTTCAATAATTAAATTTTACAGCTTTTGCTTTTAATTTCTCCCTCTATTTTTTTAAAGCCGTCTTTTTTGACCCATATTTCGAACTCTATGTTTTCTTTTAATAAAATTTCTTTAATTTTGTCTTTTTCTTTTGTCAAAATTGCCACTCCGCAATCTTCGAAAATTTCATCGGGTACGGGGATTGATTTTATATTTTCGTTTTTTAGCAGTTTTTCTACTTTAAGGCCTGTTGGGATATCTTTGAAATGAAAATAGTAATATTCATCCAAATTATCAGTAATTTTATATACTATCTCTTTTAAATGCAGTCTGATTCCTGCAGGTAAATATTTTAATTCCGCCATTTTTATTCCTTAAATTCAGGTGGAGTACAACTTTTTAGCTCTTTTTCTCTTAATTGTCCGCAAGCGGCACTTATGTCTATTCCTTTGCTTTCTCTAATAGTACAAGTTATTCCTCTATCAAGCAAATATCTTTGAAATTTTTTCATTGTCTCTTCATCAGGTCTTTTATACGGACTGCCCGGATAAGGATTGAAATAAATTAAATTTACTTTACTTGGAATTCCGTTTAATAGTTTTACAAGTTTTTTTGCACTTGCTATATCGTCGTTTACATCTTTGATTACGAGATATTCGAACATCACTTTTTTTCTTTTATCTATCGGAAATTCTCTTACCGCATCAATAACGCTTTGAATATTATACGCTTTATTTAAAGGGATAAGTTCTTCTCTAAGTTTATCATCAACGGCATGTAGAGATATTGCAAGGTTTACTCCTAAGTTTTCTTCTCCGAGTCTTTTTATCTTCGGTGCTATTCCGGAAGTTGATATCGTTTGTCTTTTAGGCGAGATGTTTAATCCGTCAGGGTGAGCTATTATTTTAATCGCTTTTACCATATTATCGTAATTATCAAGCGGCTCTCCCATTCCCATATATACGACGTTTAAAGCTTTGTTTTCATCAAAGTTTTTAAATTTTTTCATAAACCAAACTTGAGCTACTATTTCGCCGGCACTTAAGTTTCTTACAAAACCTCCTTTTGCTGTTAGACAAAAAGCACATCCTACCTTACATCCAACTTGTGTAGAGACACATACCGTCCATTTCGCTTCTTTTTTCTTTCCTTTTTCTATTCTTTCGTCTTTCATTTTGATAAGTACGGTTTCGACCGTATGATTGTCATGTAGTTTGAATAAAAATTTTTCCGTTCCGTCACTTGCCACTTCGTGATTTACAAGTTCAAGAGGATTAATATAAAACTCTTCTTTTAATTTTGCTCTTAAATCTTTTGGTAGATTACTCATTTTTTCAAAATCATCCACATATTTTCTATATACCCAATTATATAGCTGTTTAACTCTAAATTTTGGTTCGATTCCCATTTCAAGAAGTTCTTCCGGTAGATAGTCCATAAAACATTTTTTCATTTAACTTCCTTTATAATTTGTTTTTCAAGTAAATATTCTATTAACTTCTCTTTTGCTTTTTTTATATTTGAAACATATTCTTTATGAGCTTCTTTATGACAATAATTTGTGACTACAAAAATGCCTAATGCCGGGATATTATACTCTTTTGCAACTTTTAATACTGAAAAAAATTCCATATTTTCAGCTTGAATGTTTAATTTAAGATATGCTTTTGAGATTAACTCGTCAGTTGTAATGTAGTTTGAAGAATTTACAATTGTTTCACGTGAAACGTTACTTAGTGATATGATATTATCAATAGGAGTATAACAATCGTTTTTGAAAAAGCAGTATTCGATATTACTTGCGGCTTTGCTTTCGAAAATATCGAACGGTTTTAGGTTTCCATAACTTCCGGCACTACCGATAAAAATTAAAAAATCAGGTTTATCAAACTCACAAAGTTTTGTTAGGTTTATTGCGCTATCTATCAATCCAATTCCAATAGGCAATGCAAAAGGGAATATTTCTTCGTTTCCACTACTTATGATTTTAATATGTTTCACGTGAAACCTTTATTTGCAATCTAAAACAATTTTGTATTTTTCAACAATTGTTTGTGGTTTTGTAATGATTTTTGTTTCATCAGGCGTTAAAAAAATAACTTCTTTTATTTTGCAATTTTTGTATGTTTTTTTTATTTTGTTAATGATTTTGTATTGAATTTTATCACTATCGACAACAGCGATTTTAATATTTTTAAACTTCGCATCCTCTGGAGCATAAAACTCATTATCAAGCCACATATTGATTTGGTCAATATCACCAATTAAAATATATCCGTTTTGAACTCTGATATATTTAAAAGGAAAAGTTAATGTATCATCGTGTGTTTGGATTAAGATAGCTTCTTTTTTAGGGACTACATATTGTTTATATACTTTTGTAAAAACAACATCAAAACCGAAAAGTTTAATCGCAAGAAGTAAAAATAAAAGTTTTTTCAATTTTTTCTCCTAAATTCTTACGGAAATTCCGTTATTTTTAAGGTAATTTTTTAAGTCGATAATGTCTATTTCTTTAAAGTGAAAAATACTTGCCGCAAGTGCAGCATCGGCAGAGTGTTCGAAAACTTCTTTAAAATGTTCCATTTTTCCTGCTCCACCACTTGCTATTACGGGCACGTTTACGAGTTTGCTTATTTTTTCGGTTATTTCGATATCAAATCCGGCTTTTGTGCCGTCTGCGTCCATTGAAGTTAGGAGTATCTCACCAGCTCCTCTATCTACGACTTCCTTAGCCCATTTTATAGCATCAAGTCCGGTATCTTCACGACCACCTTTTATAAAAACGTGCCATTTATTGGGAGCGACTTTTTTAACGTCAATCGCTACTACTATACATTGAGAACCGAATCTTTTACTGGCTTCATTTATAAATTCCGGTCTTTTGACGGCGGCTGAATTTATAGAGACTTTATCACATCCGACGTTTAATAAATCGTAAATATCATTTAATTCGCTAATACCTCCTCCTACGGTTAGAGGAATAAATACTTCTTTTGCAACTTCTTTTACGATATCGACAATAGGTTTTCTTCCTTCATGACTTGCGGTAATATCAAGAAAGGTGAGCTCGTCCGCACCTTCTTCGTTATATCTGATAGCTGCTTCTACAGGGTCTCCTGCATCACGCAGTCCTACAAAATTCACTCCCTTAACGACTCTGCCGTCTTTTACATCAAGACAAGGAATGATACGTTTGGCAAAATACTCCATAAATAGCCTTTTTTGTTATAATTTTATCAAACTATTTACATTTTTAAAAAGGATATGCTATAATCAAGGCAAAGAAAAAATTCGGACAAAATTTTCTTAAAGATAAGCACTATTTAGAAAAAATCTCCGAAGCGATGCCCAATACCGATAATTTAGTTGTTGAAATTGGGCCTGGCTTAGGCGATTTAACAGAAAAGTTGCTGGAAAAAAGAAGAGTTCTGGCATACGAAATAGATAGAGATTTATGTGAAATTTTAAAAGAGAAATTTCCTAACCTAAATCTTAAATGCGGTGATGTATTAGAGTATTGGCAAAAAGGTAGTTTGGCTGAGGAAGATTATGATTTGATTGCAAATCTTCCTTATTACGTCGCTACCAATATAATTTTAAGGGCCTTAAGAGACCCTAAATGTAAAAACATTTTGGTTTTAATTCAAAAAGAAGTTGCGGATAAATTTTCAGCCAAACTTGGTGAGAAAAATTATAGCTCATTAGCTATTTTGGCAAGTCAAGTTGCTGATGTTAAAAAACTATTTGATATACCGCCGGGCGCTTTTGTCCCGGCTCCGAAAGTAACAAGTAGTGTCATAGAGTTTAGAAAATTTAAAGATTCTTATGACGAGGAGTTTGCAAAGTTTTTAAAAATAGCTTTTGCAAATCCGAGAAAAACTCTCAAAAAAAATTTATCCGCAGTATATAAAAACTTCGATCCGAAAGAATTCGGGCTTGCCGATACTATAAGACCTCACCAAGTTGACGGCTCTACTTTTTTCCGGCTCTTTTCTGCGCTAAAAGAAAGGAGTGAGTATGGAAAAAGAAAAAAAAGAGATAACTCTTGATGAAGCAATAAAAAATACAATAGAAGAAAATCTCAAAAACGATACCGAAAAAAATCAAAATAACAATCAAAACCAAAATCAAGAAAAATCTGAGAAAAAAGAGTATAAAAAAAATAATTATCAAAAAAACAACCAAAAAAGAACAACTTATAAATCTCTCCAACCTCAAAAAAACGTAAATGAAAAAAATTTCGTTTGGTTTAAAGACTTAAATAAAGCTTTTGACGAAAACGAAAAAATTCATCAAGCAAGACTAAGTTGTTTTAATAAAATCGATAGCAATAAAAAAGGGTGGGTTAGATTTACTCCTCTTGGCGGACTTGACGAAATCGGTGGAAACTGTGCCGTTTTAGAAACGGAAGATAGCGCTATTATTATCGATTGCGGTATGAGTTTCCCAAGCGAAGATATGCATGGTGTGGATATTTTGATTCCTGATTTTAGTTATCTTAGAGAGATAAGACATAAAATTAAAGGTTTAATTATCACACACGGACACGAAGACCATATCGGAGCGGTGCCGTATCTGTTTAAAGAGATGCAATTCCCTATTTACGGGACAAGTTTACCTCTTGCAATGATAGAAAATAAGTTCAAAGAACACAAAATGCTTCAATACAAAAGCTATTTTAGAAGTGTAAAAAAACGTCATCCGATTCAAATCGGGGATTTTAAAGTAGAGTGGATTCATATGACTCACTCTATCGTTGATAGTTCTTCGCTTGCTATTCAAACACCTATCGGTACGATTATTCATACCGGAGACTTCAAAATCGACCATACACCGATTGACGGATATCCGCCTGATTTACACAGACTCGCACATTACGGAGAAAAAGGTGTATTGGCACTGTTTAGTGACTCTACAAATTCATATAAACCGGGAGTTACTCCGAGTGAAAGCGTAGTGGGTAAAACGTTTGAAGATTTGTTTATGAAGACAAAAGGTAGAGTTATTATGTCTACCTTCTCGTCAAACATTCACAGGGTATATCAGGCTATCGAAAAAGGTATTAAGTTCGGAAGAAAAGTGTGTATTATCGGTAGAAGTATGGAGCAAAACCTAAATGTCGCTATGGATTTGGGATATATCAAATTGCCAAGAGATATTTTTATAGACCCGTATGAAATAGGAAAATATCAGGATGAAGAGATTTTGATTATTACTACGGGAAGCCAGGGTGAGAGTATGAGTGCTCTTTATAGAATGGCGATTGATGAGCATAGACACGTAAAAATTAAAGAGGGCGATCAAATCATTATTTCGGCAAAAGCGATTCCTGGTAATGAGCCTACTGTTTCTCAGCTTATTAACTTTTTGATGAAAAAAGGCGCAAAAGTAGCTTATCACGAATTTAGTGAGATTCACGTCTCGGGGCACGCAAGCCAAGAAGAGCAAAAATTAATGCTAAGACTTGTAAAACCTAAATATTTCTTCCCGGTACACGGAGAATACAATCACTTGATGAAACATAGAGAAACAGCAATTTCTACGGGAATGGATGAGAAAAATATTTTTGTTATGGAAGACGGAGAGCAGTGGGAAATTACGCCTAAAAAAGTAAGAAAAGTTAAAAACGTAAAAGTAGGAAAAATCTATATCGACAATCAAATCAACGAGCAAATCGAAACCGATGTCGTAATTGACAGACAAAAACTTGCCAATGAAGGTATCATAATGATAGTTGCGCAAGTTGACAAACAAAACAAAAAACTAATAGGACGCCCGAGAGTTACGACATTCGGTATTATTGCCGACAAAGAAGATAAAGCTTTCGCAAAAGAGATGGAAGATTTATTAATCAACTACATCGACCATGCAAAAGATTATGTTTATGAAAAAAATAGAATATTCGAAAACGAGCTTAGAAACGTTATAAGAAAACACGTATTTAGAAAAACAAAAAAATATCCTACAATCGTACCTATGGTTTACTTTATGTAAACCTCTTTTTTTTATTTCTACAAAACACACTTTCCCTTATTATCTTTACAGCAATAAAGAAACTTGATATAATAACACTAAAAGTTTAAGGAGGGGAATATGGAAAAAAAAGAAAATAAAATCGAATATCCAAGAATGTGGGGATTTAGAATTATCGGAGAAGACAAAGAAAAAATGAGAGCGGCGGTTAAAGAGTGTATTGATAATCAGGAGTGTAAAATAGAAGATAATAACCAAAAAGGGAAATATTATTCTCAAAAATTCGAAGCATATGTAACAAGCGAAGAAGAGAGAAACGAGTTTTTCAAAAGACTTCAAAATCATAAGGATATTAAATTCGTTCTATAAGATATTACGATAAAAATGCCGAAATTCTCGCTAAAAGGTACGATAGTGCCGATATGCGGGAATTTTATGAATTTATTATTCCTTATTTAAAAGGAAAAACCTTACTTGATATAGGGTGCGGGAGTTGTAGGGACGTTGTTTTTTTTACAAGTTTGGGGTTTGATGTAGAATGTGTCGAGCCTTCAATCGAATTTAGAAAAATTTGTTCCAAAAAAGATTCCTTAATCAAAATCTACAATCAAAAACTCCCTCATATAAAACTTTCAAAAAAATATGATGTTGTTATTTTAATAGGCGTTTGGATGCATTTAAGAAAATTTTATTATGTAAAAGCTATCGAAAACTTAAAGAGTTTATTAAAAAGAAAAGGCGTTTTGATTTTGAGTTTTTCTACTAAAAAAAGAGACGGGTTTGATAGCATAAATCCGAAAAACTTAAAGTTTCTCTTTTTAAAAAACGGGTTTAGATTGTTAAAAGAGAATATTTCAAACGATTCGCTTGATAGAAAAATCGATTGGGTCACTCAGGTTTATATTTTAGATAAAATTACATAAAAAAGGTTTGCTATGATTTTGAATACTCCTATTGATATGCACTTGCATCTTAGAGAAGGAAAAATGCTAAAAGACGTTATTCCTTACAGCGCAAAACAATTCGCTGCCGCGGTTATTATGCCAAACCTCGTACCTCCTGTGGATAATAGACAAAGACTTGAATCTTATAAAGAAGAAATTTTGGCAAATAGTGAGGATTTTACGCCTTTAATGAATGTTTTTATGAGAGAATATACTGAAGATGAACTTTTGGATTTGGCTGAAGATATTTTTGCAATTAAACTTTATCCGGCGGGAATTACAACAAATAGTGAGGGTGGGGTAAAGTCGATAGAAAACGTATATCCCGTTCTTGAGATTATGCAAGAGCTTAATATTCCTCTTTCCGTTCACGGAGAAACAAACGGATTTGTTCTTGATAGAGAAAGAGAATTTGCCGTTGTTTATGAAAAACTCGCACGTGATTTTCCTAAGCTGAAAATAATTATGGAGCATGTAGGAAGTGCCGAACTTCTTGATTTGTTAGATAGATACGATAATCTTTACGCGACGGTTACTCTTCATCATCTATTATTGACTCTTGATGATTTAATCGGAGGCGCTTTAAACCCTCATAATTTCTGCAAACCCGTAATTAAAACGCCAAAAGATAGAGACGTTATCCAAAAATTCGTAAAATCGGGACATAAAAAAGTTATGTTCGGAAGCGACAGTGCCCCTCATCCTATAAAAAACAAACTAAAAGGAGCGGCTGGGTTATTTAGTGCTCCTGTTATTTTACCTGCTCTTGCGGAGTTTTTTGACGGAGATATCGAAACTTTCCAAAAATTTATCAGCGATAACGCAAGAGAAAACTTCAATTTAAACGTACCTGAAAAAAAAGTTGAAATTATAGAAGAAGAGTGGACTGCTCCTTATATCGTAGGAGAAGTTAAACCTATGTTTGCTGGAAGAGTGTTTAGATATAAAGTTTTGTAAAATTTTTGTAAATTTTTTCCTCTTCTTTTCTTCGTTTTTGTGGTGGTTTTGGCTTCATTTAAGATAAAAAGAGTCCCTAAATCTCGGTATTTTTTAAAGTTTTAATAAGTTTATGGGAGTATAATTTTCTGAATTTGAGTTCAGGAGAGACAATGAAAAAAGTAATCAAAAGGGACGGAAGTTATCAAAACTACTATCCTTATAAAATCGAAGACGCAATAAAAAAAGCTTTTGAAGCGACCGGTGTTAGTTATGATTTTAATGTTTTTGAAGAGGTGATAAAACAGCTTCAAAAAATTGAAACACCGGAAGTTGAATTTATTCAAGATTTGATAGAGAAGTCTTTATACAAGCACGGCTATTTTGACGTAATGAAAAATTTTATGCTCTATAGACATCTTCATAAATTGCAACGCGAAAATTTGCTTGATAAAGAAGCTACTTATATCAATTGTAATACTACTATCGAAGAGTATATAAATAAAGCCGATTGGAGAATTAATGCAAACTCCAATACCGGATATTCTCACGC
>Ga0256843_1001039_pt1 | contig 22599 bp, 23 predicted proteins | sample AlvinellametaG_FD_191572 | JGI IMG/M metagenome (GOLD analysis project Ga0256843, IMG submission 191572) | Pompeii worm associated microbial communities from hydrothermal vent at the East Pacific Rise, Pacific Ocean - Alvinella | ecosystem: Host-associated > Annelida > Integument > Unclassified ... | reverse complement strand
TTTTATTGCATTTACAAACTCTTTTAAAACTATATCTCCCGTTTTGTGGCCGTATGTGTCATTTACTTTTTTAAAGTGGTCTATATCCATCATGATAATACTTATAACTTTTCCTTCCCTTACAGCCTGTTTTAACAGTTTGTGGCCTATTTTAAAAAATGCGCGCCTGTTAAAAGTATCCGTTAACTCGTCAACAAGGGCGAGACGTTCAAGTTTTTTACTTTGTTCGATATTCTCTTTATTATATCTTTCGAGTTGAACGGCTACCAAAAAACCTAAAATAGAAAATGCGATTATACTCATTATTAACGTAACGTATGAATATAAATCTATATTGTAATGGCCGGTAATTCTTATTAAAAGCAGGGTAAGGAGAGAATATACAGAAATATATACCGCTATTCTTTTATTTGTAACGATATAAGCCGTCATTAACGTAAAATCCAGCCATATAGGTATAAATATATCTCTTGTGGATAAAACGGTCTGTGCGCTAATAAAAGTAACTAATACGAAATATGTTATCAGCTGAATTAATTTAAGTTTTTCTTTGCACTTTAAAAGACATATATACATAGAGATTAAAAACAGCAATAAACCTGTAGTATTTAGTGTGGCTAATACGTTTTCCGGAATAAAGTCTATCGTTCTTAATACAAAAAAAGTAAATGTAATAACAATAGCCAGAAAAAGACTTATCTTAGTAACGTTATATTTAAAATATTTTAAATAATTTATATCGTTCATACTTAATATTATACCTTATATTGCTTAAATTTACATAAGTTTTTCTTTAATTTGTATTTTGAGTGTGGGACATTTTATTAGCAAGTGTATTTTGGTTACGTTTTTTTGTTTTTAAGAATATAAAGTGCTACTTTTTGATACATTTATAAAACTTTAGCTTTTTATGCATTTTAAATTAATAAAAAAATCTTTATAAGAGTTACAATTATACACATGTATTAAAGGATGAAAAATGGATTTGCATAATTACCTGGGGTATTTAATCGTTTCGGTTTTAACTATTACGAGTCCAGGAGCGGCTATTTTGCTTGCCATTAATAATTCAATGAAATATGATTTAAGAGCAGTTGTTTTTTCAAGTTTTGGAAATATTTTAGGGCTTTTTATATTGTCACTTATTGCAATGTTTGGTGTCGGAATACTTATCAAAACATCCGATACTTTTTTCTGGATTTTAAAAATTGTAGGAGCGGTATATCTTATTTATCTCGGAATTAAACATATGATGAGTGGACATAAAGAATTTCACTTAAGTAAAAGCTGCGAACATTTAAGAAATTACAGTCCTAAAAAAGTTTTTGTTAAAGGATTCCTTGTAGCCGCTACAAATCCGAAACCTATACTTTTCTTTACGGCGATTTTTCCGCTTTTTTTATCTCAGAACCATTCCGTTGTTTTGCAGTTTTTTATAATGACGTTTACTTTTATGGCTATATCTTTTATTTCTCTTATGAGTTATGGTCTTATTTCTAAACATGCAAAAGCCTGGTTTTTCGATGATAAAAGTTTGGAGCTGTTTTATAAAATATCCGGGGCGATATTTGTTTTAATGGGAATCGGTATGCTGTTTATAAAAAAATAATTCGGAAGGTAAGATATGTTTTGGTTTATTCCTCTTGTAATATTTTTATCAGCAGCTATTTTTTCTCCGGGACCTAATAATGTTATAGCAATGAGTGTAGGGTTTAATTACGGTTTTAAAAAGGTGATTCCTCATCTTTTAGCGGTCGTCGTAGGATTTTCAATTATGCTTTTTGTTGTCGGTATAGGTATAAAAGAGATTATTTTAAAATATCATAACGCGTTTGAAATAATGAAATATCTTTGCAGCTTATATCTTTTGTATTTAGCTTATAAAATAGCTACCTCTAAAGCTGAATTTAATTCAACAGAGGTTAACCCAATTACTTTTAAAGAATCCCTGATGTTTCAAGTAATTAATCCTAAATCATGGATAGCGGCATTATCAGTTATTACTATTTATCTGCCTAAAGAAAACTTTATGACTGCATTATTTGTTACGATATTAATTTCCGATGTTTTAATAATAATGGCAATTTCTGCATGGGCTGTACTTGGTAAAAGTTTTAATAAATTATTCAATAATGAAAAAACTGCAAGGATTTTCAATTATTCTATGGCGATGCTTCTTACAATTTCAGTATTGATGATATTGTTTGCTGAGTAGGATTATTGTAAAATAATGTATTAAAAAATTTTAATAAGAAAAAAAAGTATAAAATATTAATAATTGTGACAGACACTTTTATTGTTTAAAAAGTGGCGGAGAGGGCGGGATTCGAACCCGCGGAGGCCTTGCGACCTCAACGGCTTTCAAGGCCGCCGGTTTCAACCACTCACCCACCTCTCCATTAAAAACTTAAATTTAAGTTTTACAAGTGGATGGTGCCCGGGGCCGGACTCGAACCGGCACGGGAAAAGCTCCCGAGGGATTTTAAGTCCCTTGCGTCTACCAATTCCGCCACCCGGGCATTGTGAAGTGAAAGTTTATCTAAAATTGCTTAAACTTCCCTTAAATGGAGGCGCCACCCGGATTCGAACCGGGGATCAGGGCTTTGCAGGCCCCTGCCTTAGCCACTTGGCTATGGCGCCAGATAAATCCAAAGCTTTGAATTTATGGAGCGGGCTACGGGATTCGAACCCGCGACCTCCACCTTGGCAAGGTGGCGCTCTAGCCAGCTGAGCTAAGCCCGCATATCAGGACTAGAATTATATAAAAAAACTAACTAAAATGCAATACTTAAGATAAAAGGAAAAGAAAAAAAGTATAAATTATATTTTTGGACCTGCTTTTTCGAACTCTTTTCCTTCAGGTACGTCTTCGTATCTTTTGAAGTTTTCTACAAACATACTTGCAAGTTTTTTAAGCTGAGCATCGTATTCGTCTTTATTTTCCCATGTATTTCTCGGATTTAATACTTTTGTATTTACACCCGGCAGTTCTTTTGGAATTTGCAGATCAAATACCGGAAGCACTTCAAATTCCGCATCATTTATGCTTCCGTCAAGAATCGCATTAATACACGCTCTTGTGTCTTTAATGCTCATTCTGTGGCCAATTCCGTAAGGACCTCCTGTCCACCCGGTATTTACAAGATAAACGTTAACTTCGTGTTTGTCTATTTTTTCTCCCAGAAGTTTTGCATAAGCAGTAGGGTGTAACGGTAAGAAAGGCTCGCCAAAACATGCGCTGAATGTTGCTACAGGCTCGGTAATACCTCTTTCAGTTCCTGCAACTTTTGCAGTATAACCGCTTAGAAAATAATACATTGCCTGTTCTTTTGTAAGTTTGCTTACAGGAGGTAAAACACCGAATGCGTCTGCACTTAAGAATATAATATTTTTCGGGTGTCCTCCCTGTAAGGTGCATTCATGGTTTTCAATATGTTCTATAGGATATGATACTCTTGTATTTTCCGTTTTGCTTCCGTCTGTATAGTCTACTTCTCCGTTTTCGTTAATAACAACGTTTTCAAGCAATGCACCTTTTCTAATCGCACCGTAAATTTCAGGCTCGCTGTCTTTATCAAGGTTGATTACTTTTGCGTAGCATCCGCCTTCAAAGTTAAATACGCCTTTATCGTCCCATCCGTGTTCGTCATCACCTATAAGTTTTCTTTTCGGATCTGTTGATAAAGTAGTTTTTCCTGTGCCGCTTAGTCCGAAGAAAAGAGCGACATCTCCTTTTTCACCAACGTTTGCAGAACAGTGCATTGAAAGTTTCCCTTCAAGCGGCAGCCAGTAATTCATCATAGTAAATATACCTTTTTTAAGTTCGCCACCATATAATGTTCCGCTCATTACGGCAAGATTTTCCTCTATATTAAAAGCAACGAAAATATCGCTGTTAAGACCTTCTTCTTTCCATTCAGGATATCTGGCTTTTCCGGCAACCAAGAAGGTGAAATCAGGTTTAAAGTTTGCTTTTTCCTCTTCAGAAGGCAATATAAACATATTCATAACAAAATGTGCCTGCCATGCTATAGGTGTTACGAATCTGATGCCTCTTCTGCTTTCTTTGCTTGCTCCTACGAAAACGTCAACAACATATAATTCGTCTTTTTTTGAAAGTTCATCTTTTGTGAATGCTTCTAATTTTTTAAATGTATCTAGAGAGATCGGCTGATTTATGCTTCCCCACGCTATATATTGATCACTTGGAGCCTGTTTTACAAAATATTTATCTTTTGGGCTTCTTCCTGTAAATTCTCCAGTATCAACAGCTGTAGCACCGCTTGCGGTTAACTCTACTTCACCTTTTTTAAGTGTGTCTTCAATAATTTTTTCATAGCTTGGATTGTGTATTATTTTATTTGCTTTAATACCAATCTTATCTAATTCGGTTATCATAAAATTCTCCTAATAAGTGTGGTTGTATGGATTAAAATTATAACAAAAAAATGTTAACACAAATAGTTGAAAGTGAAATTAAATATATGAAGATTTGCAGAAAAAAATGAAAGAAAAAGAGGGAAGATTAAAGATCTTTTTCAACCCCGCTTTTTTTAAGTGTAAATTCAACGAATTTGTAGCATATTACTATTAAAATAGGCCACATAAAAAATAGAATTAATCCCCATGTGGTATTAATATGCTGTGCTTCCGGATTAATTCCGTTTGGTAAAAGCTGTTCAGAAGCGAAAAGAAAGCTTCCGAAAAACAGTGTTATTAATGCTAAAAATTTTCTCATAGCCACTCCTTAATATGCATGGTCATCAGTTAAGATTTCTTCTTTTGTAATAGGACCAGCTTTTTTCATTTGATACCAAACGTAAATAATGTATCCTAAAACAAAAGGAACAGCAACACTAACCCATGCCATAACCATTAGTGTATATTTAGAACCAGATGCGTTTTGAATAGTTAAACTGCTTTGTAAGTCAGCATAGCTTGGATAAAACGCTGTACCGTTAAGACCGGCTAATGTAAATACGATAATTCCGATTAATACTGTACCTAAACCTGCAGCCCAGATACCTTTTTTAGAACTACCGAATCCGCTTTGGAATACACCAAGAACAAATAAAACAACACCTACTAGGAATACGATTAACTGAATAGCACCGAATGCTAATAGGTTTTGTAAATATTTACCTGCAACTAATGAAACAGTACCTTTTGGATCATGAATATTGTATGCATAACCTTTCATGGTAATTAAACCGTAAAGAACAATTACTAAAGCTACAAGTAAAACGATGAAACATCTTTTTACTACCGCTCTTAGTCTTGCGATTACATCTGCAAAATCATTATCGTCAAGGTCGTTAATTAGCCATAACGCTCCTAAAATTCTAGCTACTGCAAAAACTAATACACCCATTGCAAGGTTAAACCATGCACCGTGTCTGAAGTCGATAGCAGCTTCAAGACCTCTTAGGTTGAATCCGTTTGCAGCAGTTCCCCATTCTAAAACTCTTGTAGCAGGATCGTAAGTAAAGTTTGAACCTGTAAAGAATGTACCAACAGCTGCACCGATTAAAACGATACCAACTAAACCGTTGAAATATAGGAAAAATTTATATGCGCCTTTACCGATAAGGTTGTTGCTTCTGTTCATATATTCATATGATACCGCCTGAAGTACGAATGCGAAAAGAATTAACATCCATACCCAGTAAGCACCACCGAATGATACTGAGTAAAATAGTGGGAATGCCGCGTATAACGCACCACCGAACATAACTAATGTTGTAAATGTAAGTTCCCATTTTCTACCAAGTGAATTTAAGATACCTCTCTCTTCCACTTCAGTTTTAGCTACGTGAAATAGTGTTTGTCCACCTTGAACAAATGTCATAAATAAGAATAGTCCTCCAAGAACCGCAACGATTATCCACCAGTAAAACTGTAGATAAAAATGCGTTGCGTCCACTGTAATTGGTGCCCAAGTCATTAGTGCGCTCCTTTTGGTCCGTTTTTAACGACCGTAAATAGGATTTTAAGCTCTGCAATACCAAGGATTACGAATGCTGTTAAGAACATAAAGAATGTTGCTTGCACATTTGTTAAGGCGATTGGTGTAACAGATTCGCTTGTCGGTAAAATACCGAATACTGTCCAAGGCTGTCTTCCGATTTCTGCAGTCATCCATCCGAAACTTGTACCGATCCATGGTAACGGAACTGAAAGTACCGCAAGTTTTTGAACAAGTGTATTGTTTTCGAAAGTACCTTTTATGATTGCAACGTAAGCTAAAATGAATAGTAAAATGAACCAGAATCCAAGTGCAACCATGATATGGAATGAATAGAATACTGGTGCTACAGGCGGATACAGTTTAGTAGGGTCAGTTAAATATCCGTATCCCATTAAGTCTGCTCTTGTAACAGTTACACCGTCAACTGTCGCAACTGGTGCATAGAATTTAGCTTTTGCAGCTTCCATTCCGGCTTTGTCTCCTCTTGCTTTAGCAATATGGTATGCTTTAAGTGCTTCAATTGCGATAGCACCTTCTTCATGTAATTTTTCAAACGGCCAGATTCCGTATTTAGGATTTCCGTTTACTAAATCTTTTAAACCTGGCACAAATGCATTGATATTTCTTTTCCCAAGAAGTGACAACATTCCAGGAAGTTCGATTTTAAATGCAAATGCCTGATCATTGCTAGCAGTAGTTCTAGGATCTACTGTTTTAGGAATACCGATAGCTACGATTGGTGCACCTTTTTCACCTACGATCAGACCTTCTGCCGAAGCAATTTTAGTAGGCTGTGTGTTCGCTACTTCATATGCGTGTTCGTCACCGATTACCGCTGTAAAGATTGATGCGATTAAACCGAATGCTGCTGCAACTGTTGCAGATTTTTTTGCAAATTCTTTATGTTTGCCTCTAAGCAGATATAAAGATGAAATACCAAGAACGAATACAGCTGCCAATGTATATGCGCTGCTCACAACGTGTAAGAACTTAACCTGTGCAACAGGCTGAGTAATCATTGCAAAAAAGTTTGTCATTTCAAGTCTAGCGTTGTCTATATTGTATCTGTAGAATTCGCTGCTTGGATGCTGCATAAATCCGTTTGCAATAAGAATCCATAATGCAGAAAGATTTGAACCTATTGCAAGCAGCCAAGATGCAGTTAAGTGAACTCCTTTGCTAACTCTTTTCCATCCGAAGAATGCGATAGCCGCAAATGTCGCTTCTAAGAAGAACGCAACAATGCCTTCAACCGCTAATGGTGCTCCGAATAAGTCACCAACAACCCATGAGTATGTAGACCAGTTTGTTCCAAACTCAAATTCGTGAATAATACCTGTAGATAAACCGATTGCAAAGTTAATACCGAAGATTAACTGCCAAAATTGCGTAATTTCTTTCCATTCAGCTTTTCCAGTTTTTACGTAAATCGTTTCAAAAAACGCTACTATAAACGACATACCGAGAGTAAACGGTACGAAGAAAAAGTGGAAAAGTGCCGTCATAGCAAACTGGGCTCTCGCCCATTCAAGCATGCTGTAATCTACCATGCTATTCCTCCTTTTTTTGTTTGTCGGCTGTGATTTTAGTCAATTGATTGATGTAAAGCGCTTTTTGAGCTTCTTTCCCTTTTACTTTAGAGTTTAAAGTAGGAAAGAAAAAAACTTTAAGCACTACAAAAATCACAACCAACTTAATAATGATTATCAGCCAAAGTCTTTGACCGATGCTTGACATGTTTTTAAAACCGTCAATGTAAAAAAACAGAATGCGTTTAATCATAAGCCCTCCTTCGAGGCTACGGAAATTATATATCAAAAAAAAGGGGGTGTCAATAAATTTTAATTTATATTTAATAGAAAAATAGTCTTTTTATACATATGAATATTCATTTAGTTTAATTAATGTAAAATTTTTGTCAGACTGCCCTAAAAAAGGGCATTTCGGAGAAAAGTATCTTTTATTCTGATATGGTAACTTCTTTAACTTCGCTTTCCCATAAACCGTGTTTAGTACAGTAAGCCATAGCAGTAAGTTTTAGTTTGTTTGAAGTAGGAACAATGTAGAAGTCAACTTCAACGTGGTCTTTTTGATTACCAAGTGTTCCAGGTGTAAATGTCGCCTGTCCCAACAGTGTTTCACCGTTCCATAATTGAACATATGCGATGTAATGATCAAAATCGTCCGGATGAGAGTATTCGTTTCCGACTTTAACTTTAACTTTAAATTTTTCACCTTTTTTAGCTGTGTCTTCACAGTGTACGAATGGTGAATGTCTGTCGATGTAGTCTTTTTTTGCTTCTCTGTCTATTTGAGAAATGTCTTGATATCTGTTAATTTTTGGCATTTTTGCCTCCTTTTGTTAAAATTTTTAAGTATTATAACAGAAAAAAATAAAAAAGACAAATTTTATCTTTTTACTTAAATACTCAATTAATAAAAAATATTAAAAAGGCGACAATGAAAAGTATAGAAATTTTTACGGACGGAAGCTCCCTGGGGAATCCCGGACCCGGCGGATGGTGTGCTATTTTGAGATATAAAGGACATGAAAAAATTTTAAAAGGCGGAGAAGATCATACTACAAACAACAGAATGGAACTGACAGCTGTAATTGAAGCTCTCAAGGCATTAAAAGAGCCCTGTGAAATTAATCTTTATTCCGATTCTACTTATGTGCTTAAAGGGCTTAGCGAATGGCTTGAGGGATGGATAAAAAAAGATTTTAAAAACGTAAAAAACCCGGATTTGTGGAAAGAGTTTATAAATGTAAGCAAAAAGCATAAAATTAATGTGAACTGGGTGAAAGGGCATTCCGGACACAAGGAAAATGAAATTTGTGATAAAATTGCAAAAGAGGAAGCTGAAAAAAGGAAAAAATAATGCTTATTTCCCAGGAAGATATTAAAAAATACCTTTCACAGGTGCCGCCTATTCCAGAAAATGCAATGAAAGCGTTAAAATATTTAAAAGAAGGCGATTTGAAAAAAGCGGCACAGGAAGCCGAAAACGATCTTGTATTAAAAAAGCAGATTGAACATGTTGTTAATTCCGCATATTTTTCTCTGCCTAACAAAGTTGAAGATACTGTGCAGCTGTTTACAATGATAGGTATTGAAATGGCCAAAAGCCTAGTATACAGTTATATTGTTTCACTTTTAGAGCCAAAGGAATGGAAAATATTCAATATTAATTTTAAAGATTTTCAGGCTCAGTTTCTTGCTTCGTATGAAGAATATATGATTTTGGAATTTGGAAAAGAGACATATAAAAAATATCCGGAAATAGGAGCAATTATACCTGTGGCGGTGTGCGTATGCGATATGCTGCTCGGAGACAAAAAAGATAAACTTGATTTAATATTGGAATCTTCCCCTCTGGAAATCGGAACTCTTCTTAAAAGAATGACTGGAGTAACGCTTTTTGGTATTGCGGCTGAAATAGCGAAAATCTGGGAACTTGAAGAGGAAAAATGCGAAATAATCAAAAACAGCGAATGTATTAAATGTGAAAATCCGATCAGCGCTCTTACGCATTTTCTGTTTTTTTACATGGCCAGTAAGCCTCAGTTTATGGATTTAAACTCTTTAATAGAATTTAATCCTAAATGTATGGATTTAATACCTAAAACAACACAAAGGATAATGAATGCAGATTAAGGAATTAGAAAAGAGCTTGGGGTATCAGTTTAAGAATGAGAAATTGATAACCGAGGCTCTGACACACAGAAGTTATAAAAAAGAGGTAAACAACGAAAGGCTTGAATTTTTAGGCGATGCGGTTATGGATCTGATTGTAGGGGAATATCTTTTTCATCTTTTTCCAAAAGCAGAAGAAGGGACACTTTCGAAATTAAGAGCCGCTCTTGTAAATGAGGATTCTTTTACTAGGCTTGCAAAAAGACTTAATTTAGGAAAATTTTTATATCTCTCTCCTGCCGAAGAGAATAATAACGGAAGGGAAAAGCCGTCTATTCTTTCAAGCGCTTTTGAAGCGGTAATAGGTGCTATTTATCTTGAGTCCGGGTTTGAAAAAGCAAAAGACGTGGCTCTTAAACTGTTAAAAGAAGAATTTCCTATTATTACGCCTGAAGAGCTTCTTAAAGATTATAAAACCACTCTTCAGGAGATTACACAGGCACATTTCGGGGTTGTTCCCGAGTACAGGCTTATAAGTGCGAGCGGACCTGATCACAAAAAAGAGTTTGAAATCGGAGTGTTTATTCAAGACAAAGAGTATGCCAGAGCAAAAGGTAAAAGTAAAAAAACCGCACAGCAGGAAGGTGCAAGGCTTACTATCGATATGCTGAAAAAAGAGCTCGATATTTAATTAAGTTGAGGAGTAGTTAAGTGGTTAAGTTGTGAAGGTGATAGAAAAGATGGGAATAGAAGCGGATAAAGAAAGGACTAATAGTAATGTTTAACAGTTTCGGAGAGATATTCAGGTTTACGACATTCGGCGAATCTCACGGTAAAGCCATAGGTGTTATAGTTGACGGGGTTCCTGCCGGGCTTGATTTTGACGGAGAATTTTTGCAAAACGAGCTTGACAGAAGAAAACCCGGCAAAAACAGATTTGCCACACAAAGAAAAGAAAGCGACACCGCAGAGGTGTTAAGCGGGGTGTTTGAAGGCAAAACGACCGGTACTCCTATTGCAATCGCTATTTTTAATAAAGATCAAAAAAGCAAAGACTATTCAAACATAAAAGACCTGTTCCGTCCGGGACATGCGGATTTTACTTACTGGCATAAATACGGAATCAGAGACTACAGAGGCGGCGGAAGAAGCTCAGCCCGTGAAACGGCCGCAAGGGTTGCAGCCGGAGCTGTTGCCAAAATGATTCTTAAAGAGCTTAATATAGAAGTAAAAGCCGGAGTTATCGAAATAGGCGGAGTAAGAGCCGAAAAAGAAAATTATGAATACGCTAAAACCTCTCCGCTTTTTGCCCTTGATGAAAAAACTGAAGAGAAATGGATAGAGCTTATAGATGAAAAAAGAAACGAGCATAATTCTTTAGGAGGGGTTGTTAAGTTAAAGATAGAAGGTCTGCCTGCGGGGCTTGGAGAGCCGGTATATTACAAACTGGATAATATTCTGGCAAGCGCAATGGTAAGTATAAATGCCGTAAAAGGCATCTATATAGGCAACAGCGAGGCACATAAACTCACAGGTCTGGAAAACAACGACGAAATCTCAAAAGAAGGGTTTTTGAGTAATAACGCAGGAGGGGTTTTAGGCGGTATAAGCAACGGAGAAAGCGTTGAAGCGGAAATTTATTTCAAACCAACACCTTCTATTTTCAAAACCCAAAAAACAGTTGATATATACGGAAATGAGGTTGAGGTTGATTTGAAAGGAAGGCATGATCCGATTGTTGCAATCAGGGGAAGTGTTGTTGCCGAATCAATGGCGGCGTGTGTAATAGCCGATATGCTTATGCTTAATATGACCAGAAAAATGGAATATATAAAAAAAATATATCAGTAAATATGAACGGCAAGCCAAACGGCCGTTTTTTTTGTTTTGAGCAGTGTATGAGGCGTATTTGCGGGTATAAACAGCCAGTCTCCCGATTTTAGTTTTTTTACATCACCGTTTATTTCTATTTTTGCACAGCCTTTTAAAAGCACTACGAATTCGTCTTCTTTTTGTATAAAAGTCTGAGGAGTTTTCAGGGTATTTGAAACAATTTTTTTTATTTCTATATTTTTGTGTTTTAAAAGAGTATAAAACAGTTCACTGTCGATTTCAGGCAGTTTGTTTATTTCAAATAAATTTTCTTTTTTCATTTTATTTTTTTTGAAAGTTCCCAGAATTTTTTAAGCGCCCTTTTTTCCTGCCAGCCTATTTTGTAGTAAATGATGTTGTCAAGATAATCTTTTGCCTCTTTTGCCGAAATTCCGGTTTTGTCAGCATATTTTTTAAGTGTAAGATAAGGTATTTTCTGTTTTTTTCTTAAAAATTCGTTTATAAGTTTTTTGTATTTATCATGGCTGCGGTTTGTGCAAAACAAGGCAAATACAAAAGGCAGTTTATATTTTTCATACCAGACTTTTGCCAGGTCCGTGCAGTTTTTTTCTTTAAACGCTTTGTCTCCGATGACCACTTTTCCGTTTGCATGAAGAACTTTTGCCAGAACGTTTGAAGTGGCTGATTCTATATCGGATCCTTCCCCCGGGCAGACTAAAACGGTTTTAACTCTTTTTTTTGCAGCAATGCCTGCATTTAAGCATTTTTTGTTTTGTGCTTTTATAGAAGAGATAAAGGCTGCGTCGATTATACCTTTTTCAAACCAGCCGTTTACTATTGAAGGATATGCTTTTTTTGTTTTTATCCCTTTTTGTTTTAAAAATTGATAAAATGGCAAAAGGTTTAAATAATCGATATGACCTATTAGCATATTAACCTTTTTTGGGTAATATTTTATCATATAATATGCTGTTGATATAGCAAAGAAGGAGTTTTTGATGGTAAAAGTAGAATTTTTGGGCCCTATTGGAAAAGAAAGCATTGAACTGGACGTGAAAAATCTGAAAGAATTAAAAGAAGTTTTAAATAAAGACGAGGAGCTTTCCAAATGGCTGGAAAACAGCGCTGTCGCAATTAATGATAAAATAGTAAAAGAAATCGACGCTGTTTTAAACGATGGAGACAGAGTAGCGATACTTCCGCCTGTATGCGGAGGATAAACTTTAATGAAAAATAAACAGTGAAAATTAATAAGGAGAGCCGATGTTAGAAGTTTTTAAAGGAGGAGTTCCCGTAATTCCGACACTGGAAAGATGGTATGAAGAATTTAAACTTGAAGGATACGGAGCTATGATACCGTTTATCGGAATAGTAAGACCCGATAACGGAATTGAAGGGCTCAGTTTTGATCTTTATCTTCCGATGCTTAACGACTGGTTTAAAAAATGGCAAAATCTTGAAGACTGTAAAATAACCATGGCGCACAGTTTCGGCGATGTTATGGTAGGCGAGACAAGTTTTTTATGCGCTATTTTTACAAGACACAGGACGGAAGGTTTTAAGTATCTTGAAGAGTTTGTAGAAGATTTTAAAGCAAACGCGCCGATTTGGAAATACGATTTGATAGACGGAAAAAGAATTTTTGCCGAAGACAGGGCGAAAGACCTTCCCGGAGCCGGTTTGTTAAGCGAATAAAAACATAAGGAGAAGTAATGGCACATATAAGTTTTGATGATTCAATAAAAATTTTAAAAGAAAACCTTCCGGATACAAAAGAAAGCGAGAGAGTTTTTTTGGAAAATGCCTTAAACAGGGTGTTGGCGGATGATATTAAAGCAAAATACGATAATCCGTATATGCCGACCGCTTCAATGGACGGATTTGCGGTTAGACATGATGATATTGACGAAGAAATAAAAATAATAGGAAGAAATCCGGCCGGAACTTTTGAATATACAAAAATTAAAAAAGGTGAAGCGGTTAAGACGTATACCGGCAGTTTTATGCCTGAAAACAGCGATACGCTTGTGCCTATAGAAAATGTAGAAGTCATGGGAGACAGACTAATAATAAAAGAAAAAGTCCAAAAGGGTTATTCCGTAAGACCTGTAGGGGAAGATTTTAAAAAGGGAGAAGTCCTTCTTAAAAAAGGCACTTTAATCAAAGCCGGAGAAATCGGCGTTCTTGCTTCTCTAGGCATACCTGTCGTAAGCGTTGTCAAAAAGCCCGTTGTATCTGTTATAGCGACCGGGGAAGAAGTGGTTGACCTTGATGAAGAGTACAAAATGGGGCAGATAAGAAGTTCAAATAATTATACACTTGCCGCACTAGGTAAAAGCCTGGGATATGAAACCCATAATCTGGGAATAGCGGGAGACAACAAAGAAGATATAAAAAGAAAAATAACATCGGCTCTTAAAAACAGCGATATTGTTGTGACAACTGGAGGCGTGAGCGTCGGGGATTTTGATTTTGTAAAGGAAATCACAGGTGAATTCGAAGTTCTCTTTCACGGAGTAAACATCAAACCCGGACAGTGGATTATGATTGCTCGTGCAGGAGATAAATATATTGTTTCTCTTCCGGGATTTCCGTACAGCAGTTTCGTAACGTTTTTATTATACGTAGTTCCTATAGCCGACAGTTTTGAAAATAAAACCTCGTTGAAAACAGTAGAGGCAAAACTGAGAGACGAGTTTGTGAAAAAATTTAAAAAAACCCAGTTTGTAGCGGTTAATATTTCTTTTGAAAACGGTGAATACGTTGTAGATGTAAGAGGCAAAAAACAGGGAAGCAGCGGAATTCTTACGAACCTGATAGGCAATGAAGCTCTTATGATGCTTCAAGAAGGACTGTATACGTTAAAAGCCGGGGAAAAAGTAAAAGTGATTCTCTATTAGATATAATTTTAAAAAAATACAAAAGGATGTGAAATGAAAAAATTGGTATTAAGCGCATTGGCGGCGGCAAGCCTTTTTGCGGGTAATTTTATTAATCTGCAGGTTAGTAGTGACAATGTAATGGTAGAAGGTCAGGCAAAAGTTACTTATCAACAGCCTTTTTATGTAAGAGGCGGATATCTGATTCATTCTGATAAATCAAATTTCTTTTATGCGGGAGTTAAAAGCGAAGGTCAGGCGATAGGACTTGATCTGCCTGTTAAGTTTTCACTGTTTATGGATTTTGTTCATACTGATCACAACTCTGCTCTTCCTATAGGTTTAGGTGCGTCAGGATATATTCAGCAGTTTTCTCTTCCGGTGTTTGTAAGAGGAGAGTTTGAATATGCTCCGAATATTTTAAGTTTTGACGAAGCTGATAAATTTATGAAATTTAAAGTGGAAACGGGAACACAGTTTATTGAAAACGGAGAGGTTTTTGCAGGTTACAGGGATATAAAATTTAATCACACTTATGACAGCAGTTTATATGTGGGAGTGGGCTTTACATTTTAATTGAGCCTATTTCACTAATACTACTTGACATTTAGATGATAAAGTTTTATAATTACAAAAAACTTAAGGAGAGAAAATGTCAAGAGTAGTAGGATTCAAAAAAATAGAAGCTGTATTTAAAAAAGCGGCAAGTTTAGAACTGGATAAATCTAAAGCAGACAGAATTATCGATATTGTTGAAAAAAAATTTCATGATTTGCTGTTAGTTGCAGTGGAAAAAACAGGATTTAACGGCAGAGATATTATTATGCCGGCTGACATGCCTTTAACAAAAGGTTTTGAAGAAAGCATCAGAGAATTTAAAAAACTTGAAGAAGAAGTTGATTTGAAAGACGTGTTATTATATTTAGAGCAGATTCCGCCTCTAAAATATCCGATTTCAAAAGAGCTTGAAGAAGTGCTTCCGGAATATATCGGAGCTTTAATGTTAATTGTGGCAAGAGTTCTTAAACAGCTTGGAGCTCATAAAAAACCTAGTGTAGAAGATATTGAAAAAGCTGAAAGAATTTTAGACCTGACTTTATAATCGGGTCTTTTATTCTTTTTTATTTTATTACTGATTGGTGACAGACACTGATAAAATTGTGGAGTGGATAGGTGGTGAAGTAGTTAAGTTGTGAAGCAGTTAACTTGTGAAGGCTGAAGGGTAAGAATTGAGAATTAAAAAATCGGGGTCCCTGAAAGTCGTAAGACTTTTTGAGGTGAAGAGAGAATGGAGAATTAAGAATTATTTTAGTGTCAGACGCTTATAAATTCAAAATAGATAATAAAGTTAATCAGTTTGATGATGTATTTAGTATAATTTCATAAAAAAGGCTGTTAATGGAAATTAAAACACCCGCATATGTTATAGAAGAAAACCTGCTTGAAAAAAACCTTAAAATTCTTGACAGGGTGCAAAAAGAAGCCAATGCCAAAATTCTTGTGGCTTTAAAAGGTTACGCTACTTGGTCCACTTTTGATTTGCTTGAAAAATATCTCAGTGGAGCTACCGCAAGCGGTTTATGGGAAGCGAAACTTGCCAATATGAAACCATGGGAAGTGCATACATACTGTCCGGCATTTAAAGAAAGCGAAATTGACGAAGTGGCTGATATTTCACATACTGTGGTATTTAACAGTTTTAATCAGCTTGAAAGATTTGAAGACAGGGTAAAAGAAAAATCTTTAATAGGACTTAGGGTAAATCCCGGAGTGTCAAGTTCTCCGGTACCGTTATACGATCCCTGCGCTCCGTTTAGCCGTCTTGGTGTTCCAAAAGCCAATTTCAAAGCAGATAAACTTAAAAACGTAAGCGGGCTGCATTTTCATGCGCTTTGCGAACAGTTGGACACGGCGCTGGAAAAAACTCTGGAAGGGTTTGAAAAGCTTTACGGAGAGTATCTTAAAGACATGCAGTGGGTGAATTTCGGCGGAGGGCATCATATTACGAGAGAAGGATACGATGTCGATCATCTGATAGAAATGATAAAAGAATTCAGAAACAGATATCCGAATATAAAAGACGTTTATTTAGAACCTGGCGAAGCGGTGGGGCTTAACGCCGGATATCTGATGGCGGAGGTGCTCGATATTATTGACAACGGGATGAAAATAGCCATACTCGATACATCTGCCGAGGCTCATATGCCAGATGTATTAGCCATGCCTTACAGACCTGTAGTAAGGGGAGCGGGAGAGCCTAATGAGAAAAAATACACTTACAGACTCGGGGGAGTTACATGTCTTGCCGGGGACGTCATAGGGGATTACAGTTTCGATGAGCCTTTACAGATAGGAGATAAAATTATATTTGAAGATATGGCAATTTATACAATGGTTAAAAATACGGCGTTTAACGGTATAAAACTTCCTGATATAATTATAAAAAGAAAAGACGGATCAGTTTATAAAGCAAGAGAATTTCATTATGAGGATTTTAAAAACCGTTTAAGTTAAAGTTCTCGCTGAATTCTTTTACTTTTCTAAACGGTATGGCAGGAGAGAATATATATCCCTGTATATAGTCTATTCCCATTTCTTGTAATAAATTTAACTGTGATTTTTTTTCCACCCCTTCCGCCACTACTTTTATATTTAAATCTTTACAGAGGTTTATTGTGTTTTTACAGACCAAATAGCCTTTTTTGTCTTCTATTTCGTCAATGAGGGATTTGTCCAGTTTCAGCTCTTCTATTGTATATTTAATAAGCGTTTCGAGAGATGAATAGCCTACTCCAAAGTCGTCTACTGAGATAGGGAAATTTTTGCTTTTGAGTTTTTGAATGTTTTTTTGCGCATCTTTATTTATAAAACTTCTTTCAATAATTTCAAACATTATATTTTCATTTTCGAATATTGATATGATTTTTTCCATAGCATCGCTGCTTTTTAACGTATCTGGATGGAGATTAACGCTTATTTGAGGGTAAAAATTTTCATTCTTCCATTTCTGCAGGTCTTTTTTTACTTCTTTGCACACCCAGACGTCTATAATGGGAGCCAGTCCAGATTTTTCTATGATATCCAAAAAGAAAGGGCCTTTTATCTGACCGTTGTCGTTGTATCTTATAAGCGCTTCGTATTTTAACGCTTTATTGTTTTTAATGTCTATTTTCGGCTGGTAATAGATTAATAAATTGTCCTGGTTTAAATTGTTTATAAGTTCGTTTAATTTTGTATTCGCCTCTATTACTTCCTGATTTGCCAAAAAAGCTTTAATGTCTTTTTTAGCTCTGATTTCTTCTTCAATTTCCAGGTTTGTCTGAAGTATGTGTTTTTTATTTTCGAGTGACTGTATTTTGAAATATTTTTTAATGAAATACGAATATACGGCCGTATCTACAGCCAGTAAGAATATTTGAAATAAAGGTATGGAAAATGAATTGCTTTTAAGAAAACCGTCAAATAAAATAGGAGTGGACCAGACTACGTGGTAAGAGGTAAAATGTACAGGCACCGTATGTACAAATATATATGCGGCTGCAAGATTAAAAAGAGGCAGCAGCACAAACGGCAGAAACAGAAATCTGTTAAATACAACGATTAAGAAAATCAGAATATCGTTTATATTAAATATCACGAAAGGGGACGCTATTTTGGCTACCGTTTTAACGGTAGAGTTTTTAGCGTTAATTAAAATAGCAATAAGAAGACTGGCGCCTATTCCGGCTCCTCCGATATTGATAAAAATCCTGTGAAATTCTCCGTAGGTAAGATTTGGAAACATATGTTTAAAAAGTATTTCTTTTCCGAAAAGTGCATTTACCATATGTTCCCCGTGTATTCCGAAAAACCAGAAAAGCTGTACGAAAAAATCTCTTATTGCGAGAATTACAATATCCGGAAGATTGAGTTTTAAAGGATTGTATTTATCGATAATTATGTCCATAACCGCGTCTATGGCTATATATGCCGCCATAGCCGCAATGTATGCAGCAAAAAATACGAAGATATAATTAAAAAATCTGTATATATGATAGTTTCCGTCTGTTACGTTTATATGCAGTGAAAATTTTGGGTAAAGTATTTTTAAAAAGTATGTACTTACAATCGGTGCAAAAATCGTAGCAGCCGTAAAACCGTACGGCAAAACCAGTTTTGAGTGAGGGTGCTCATATATCAGAATGGACAGAAATGTAACCATTGAAAGAATAATGGCTATTATTTCGGAAACTTTTATCCTTTTCGCCACAAAAAATGCAATTGACACTATAGCTACGAGAGAAGTGAATGAAAGAACGGATCTTTCAAAACGGAAAACTATATCCGTAGGTATAATGTTTATGTGAAAGTATGATACGAAAATATTAAAAAGAGCAAGAAAAGCGCTAAAAATAATAAAAGGTATTACAGCTATAAAAGCCTCTTGAAGAGTTATAATAAATGCAATGATTTTTTTATTCAAAAAAAATTTCAAGTCCCGCCTTTTTTAAATTTTTGGAATTATATCAGATGTTTTGTGTCTAAATTTAAACACTGAACGACTCTGCATACCGTTTGACCTTGTTAAAAGGTATTGCAGGAGAAAAGTAATATCCCTGTACCAGATCGACATCTATAAATTTTACGCTGTTAAACTGCTGTTTGGTTTCAACTCCTTCTGCGACTACCGTGCATTCCAGATCGTGACACAGACTTACTATATGTTTACAAACAACGTAGCCTTTGTGCGTGTCTATTATATCAATCAGGGATTTGTCGATTTTTAACTCATAAATATTTAATTTTGTAATTACCTCCAGGCTCGAATATCCTATGCCGTAATCGTCTATGGCAATTTTGAAGCCGTGTTTTTGAAGGTTTTTAATGTTTTGTTCGGCATTTTTACCGTAAAGAAAGCTTCTTTCAATTATTTCAAACACCACTTTTTTATCTTTAAAAATCTGAATTATTTTTTCAACAGCATCTTTGCTGCTGAGGGTGTCCGGATGAAGGTTAACGCTTATTTCGGGGTAAAAACTTTCATTTTGCCATTTTTCAATATCTTTTTTTACTTCTTTGCACACCCATATGTCTATAATAGGAGCCAGTCCCGCTTCTTCGATTATAGGCAGAAATGAGGGGCCGGTTATTTTGCCGTTGTCGTTATATCTTATTAACGCTTCGAATTTATTGCATTTGTTGTGTTTAATGTCTATTTTTGGCTGATAATATATTTTTAAATTATGTTTATTGAGTGAACTGATTGTCTCATCCAGTTTTGCCTGTGCGGCTATTAGCTGTTTTTGGGCTTTAAAAGCGTATACACCTTCTTTTGATTTTATTTCTTCCGAAATATCGAGGTTGTGCTGAAGGATTTCTTTATGGGACGAATATGATTTGGAGTTTACGAATTTTTTGGTGAAATAAATATAAACGGAAGTATCTATAACGAGCAAAAACAGCTGCAGAGCCGTGACCCATAAATTGCCTCCGGTTTTTAAATACGTATCTATAAATACGGGTGTCGTCCACGCAACATAATAATCGGTAAAATTTATATGTACGAAATGTAAAAAAGAATAGGCTATTACGATATTTAAAATCGGAAGGAATACAAAAGGTATTAAAAAGAATCTGTTTAAAACGATTACGGAATATATCAGCAGGGTGTTAATGTTAAAAAACACAAAAGGAGTCGAAATTTTTGTTATGTACATTAAAGCTTTTTCTTTAAAATAGATCCAAAAAGAGATCAGCATACCGAGTCCTACACCGGCTCCTCCTATAAGAACGAACATTCTGTTGAATTCTCCAAACGTAAGGTTCGGGAAAGCTTCTTTAAAAAGTATGGCCTTTCCGAAAAGACCGTTTACGGTGTGGCTGCCGTGTATTCCGACAAACCACAGTATCTGTACCAGAAAGTCTCTAATTATCAGGGTTAATATATCAGGAATGTTTAATTTCAAAGGATTGAAGTTATGTAAGAAGTAACTGACTATCACTGCAAAGAATATATATAAATTAACGGCTGCAATATAGGCGGCAAAAAATACAAATAGATAATTAAAAAGTTTATAAATGTGATAATTCCCGTCTTCTATATTGATATTTAAGGTTAGTTTCGGATAAAACAGTTTCAAAAGGTAGGTTGAGAGCACCGGGGATATCAGCGTGGCCGGGGTAAAGCCGTAAGGAAGAACAATGGGGATAGATATGTCGTCTATAAGTTTAATTGTGGAGGTATCACCCTGGATATTGAAAATATATATTGACGAATTTTCTATAAGTACGAGTGTGACAAATACGCTGACGGATAAAATAACGGCGATTATCTGTGAAACTTTTAACCTCTGTGCAAAAAAATAGGATATTGCTATTACAGATACGATAGATGAAAACGACTGAAGTATTTTTGAAAGATACAGAATGTTTTTTTGGGAAATAAAAAAAAGATCCGTATTAAAATAAAGCAAGAAAGAAAACAGCAGGGTAATAACCGACGTTAACAGAAAAAAAGGAACAATTGCCGTAAATGCTTCTTGTAATGTAATAATAAAAAGCAATATTTTTTTATTTTTTATAATTTCGTTCAAAAAAGGCCTTCTTTGAAAAGAGATACTGCTTATATACATATTATCAAATAAAAGTGACATAAAAGTGAAAAAACATATTAATGTATATGCAGTTTGTTACGGGTGTGTAAATTCGTTTAATAATGCATAATTTCATCTTTGGTATAATACCGCCAAAAAAAAGGCATATGTTTTGGCAAAAAAACTTATAATTGTCGAATCACCGGCAAAAGCAAAAACGATTAAAAATTTTTTGGGTAAAGATTATGAAGTAGTGGCGAGCAAAGGGCACATAAGAGATTTGCCTAAAACTTCTTTCGGGATTAAGATTGAAGACGATTCTTTTATACCTCAGTACAGAGTGACAAAAGACCATCAGGCGATTGCCAAAGAACTGAAAGAAAAAGCAAAAAAAGCCGACACGGTTTATATAGCGACGGATGAGGACAGGGAAGGAGAGGCTATCGGCTATCATATTGCCCACGTAATAGGTAAAAAGCCGGAAGAACTTCCAAGAATAGTGTTTCATGAAATTACCAAAACAGCTATAAAAAAAGCCCTTGAAAACCCGAGAACCATTGATTTGAACAGGGTAAACGCCCAGCAGGCCAGAAGACTTCTTGACAGAATAGTGGGATATAAACTTTCCCCTCTTCTCAATAAAAAAATTCAAAAGGGTCTTAGTGCAGGTAGGGTTCAAAGCGCAGCCCTTAAACTCGTAGTGGACCGTGAAAGGGAAATTAAGGCCTTTAAACCTCAGGAATACTGGAGTATTGAAGGGATTTTTAAAAAAATAGAGGGCTCTTTAATTAAATATAACGGTAAAAAACTTGATAAATTCGATATTAAAACCAAAGACGAAGCTCACAAAATAGTAGACGAGTTAAAACCTCTCGAATATACTGTAAGAGAAATAGAAACCAAAACAACTACCGTAAAATCCCCGGCGCCGTTTATGACTTCGACACTTCAGCAGGTAGCCAGCAGCGAGCTCGGGTTCAGTCCGAGAAAAACAATGCAGATTGCGCAGAAACTTTATGAAGGTGTTAAAACGCCTGTGGGTGAAACGGGTATTATTACATATATGAGAACGGACAGTCTTAATATTGCCAAAGAAGCTCAGAAAGCGGCATTGGAATTTATTAAACAAAATATAGGCGAAGAGTATGCCCAGCCTAAAACATACCATACGAAAAACCAGACCGCACAGGAAGCGCATGAAGCTATAAGACCTGTTGATGTAAGGTTAACGCCGGATGATCTTAAAAACTATTTAAAGCCTGACGAGCTTAAACTTTACACTCTGATTTTTAACAGATTTTTGGCAACCCAGATGAAAGACGCCAAATTTGAAACTCAGAATATTTACATATCAAACGATAAGGGCGAATTTAAAATAAGCGGAAGAAAACTGATATTTGACGGATTTTATAAAGTATACGGAAAACCTAGCGCAAATACACTGCTTCCTGAATTTGAAAAAGGCGAGAAATTAAAACCCGAAGAGGTTAAAGCAACCCAGCATTTCACCAAACCGCCTGAAAGATATACCGAAGCCAGCCTTATTAAAAAACTGGAATCACTCGGAATCGGAAGACCTTCGACATACGCTCCTACGATTACGCTTTTGCAAAACAGAAACTATGTTGAGGTAAAAGAGAAAAAACTCCATCCTACGGAAATAGCTTTCAGTGTAATTGAAACGCTTGAAAAACATTTTCCGGATATTG
>Ga0256843_1001038_pt1 | contig 22613 bp, 23 predicted proteins | sample AlvinellametaG_FD_191572 | JGI IMG/M metagenome (GOLD analysis project Ga0256843, IMG submission 191572) | Pompeii worm associated microbial communities from hydrothermal vent at the East Pacific Rise, Pacific Ocean - Alvinella | ecosystem: Host-associated > Annelida > Integument > Unclassified ... | reverse complement strand
CCGTATAAAAGCCGATGAATTACGTACCCATGCACAAAACTATGGCTACCAGAGTGACCGAGCCATGAAGTACTCTTACTTGGTTTTTTTAGCAGGGTATGAAGTGTTTCGTTCTGTGAGTATTTTAGCAGTAGCCTACTCAGACCTTTCGGTAGGGCTTATGCTTGCAGTATTTTCTTACCTTTGGGTTATGGTAAATCCTATACAAGATATTATTAACTTTCAGTATGTGCTTTCTACCGCAAAAGCAGCGTGTAAACGCATAGAGAGCATCTACAGCCTTGAGCAAGAGCCAACTGTAACGCACGCACAAAATCCATTTTTAAACAAAGAAGCAGTAGCCATTGATGTAAAAAACCTTACCTTCGCCTATCAAAAAGAGAGAAATATATTAAAAAATATAAATCTACATATTGAAAAAGGTGCAAAGGTGGCTATTGTTGGGGCAAGTGGTTCAGGTAAAACAACCCTTGCCAACATCTTGGTTGGGTTTTACCCTACACAAGAGGGCGAGATATGCTACGCTGGTGTGACAAACCGTAGCGTAAAACTTTCTACAATACGTGAAAATATTCACCTTATCTTACAACATCCTAAACTCTTTAATGATACAATGCTGTTTAATCTGACACTTGGCAAAAGCTATAGCCGTGCAGAGGTAGAAAATGCCTTACACATTGCACAGTTAGAAGAGGTCATAGAACGATTAGATTTGGGACTTGATACACTTGTAGGTAAAGATGGTATTAAGCTAAGTGGAGGGCAAAGACAGCGTGTGGCAATAGCAAGAATGATTCTTTCCAATCCTAAAGTAGTCGTCTTCGATGAATCTACTTCAGCATTGGACGTACATACAGAAGTCAAACTTTTTAACGCGCTTGATGACTTTTTGTCTCATAAAACAGTGATTACCATCGCTCATAGACTTAGTACCATTAAAAGTGCAGAATTTATCTATGTGTTAGAAGATGGTGAAGTAGTAGATAGTGGTTCACCTCAAGCACTCCTATCTAAAGATGAGAGCTATTTTAGCTCGATGATATAAGGAATATTTTGGATATTTTTCAAGCAATTATTATTGGAATAATAGAAGGATTTACAGAGTTTTTGCCCATCTCTTCTACAGGGCATATGATTGTGGCATCACAATTTTTAGGAGTAGAACAAGATAGTGTAACTAAAGCATACGAAGTGATCATACAATTTGCTGCTATTATGGCAGTGATGCTCATCTATAAAGAAAAAATAACATTTAAAAAAATAGACTTATGGGTCAAGCTCCTGATTGCCTTTTTGCCCCTTGGCATTGTTGGATTTATTTTCAAAGACTACATTAAAACACTTTTTACGGTTGAAACTGTGGCATGGATGTTTATCATTGGGGGTGTTGTCTTTTTAATCGTAGAGTATTTTTATGAAGAAAAACCAAATACCATTAAAGAGGTTGAAGCAGTAAACTATAGAGAAGCCTTAGGCATAGGTATTTCACAAATTTTTTCGCTTATACCCGGTACAAGTAGAGCAGGAGCCACTATTATAGGGGGCTTACTTTTAGGGCTAGATAGAAAAACAGCTTCAGACTTTTCTTTCCTATTGGCCATACCCGTCATGGGTGCAGTGACCGCTTATGATTTACTCAAGCACTACCATGAATTTGCCGATGCTAACTGGGTAGCCTTTGGTGTAGGGTTTTTTGTAGCATTTATTGTAGCCTATATTACCGTAAAACTTTTTTTGGTTTTTATTCAAAAGTTTTCATTCATTCCTTTTGGTATTTATAGAATACTTTTTGGTATGCTTTTATTGGTGCTACTTTAACGTTGAATTTATAGAGTTTCTATTGAGAGACTCTGTTAAGTTCAAACAATTATTTGAACAAATTTTTATGTACCCCTACCAATTCCATGGGGTGCAAAAGGCAAATTATGAAATTTAGTGAATTTAATTTTCACCGTGATATCGCTAAGGGTGTAAAAATAGCAGGATTTAAAGAGCCAAGTCCTATTCAAGAAGAAGCAATACCTATTATCGCTTCAGGTTCAGATATGGTAGGTCAAGCACATACAGGAACAGGAAAAACTGCTGCATTTGGTTTACCTATGATGGACAAATTGGCAAAAGGCGAAATAGAACGTGCATTGGTTATTACCCCTACACGTGAACTTGCAACACAAGTAGCCGATGAACTCTATCACCTAGGACGTTTTGCAGGTATTCGTACACTTACTGTGTATGGTGGTGTAGGGTATGGTCGCCAAATTGCACTTATACACAAAGGGGTACAAATTGTTGTAGCCACACCAGGAAGACTTAAGGATCTCTATAAAAAAGGGAAAATTGATGTATTTAACCCTGAAATAGTCATTCTTGATGAAGCCGATGAAATGCTTGATATGGGCTTCCTAGAAGAGATTAAAGAGATTTTTGAATATATTCCACAAAACAGACAAACCCTTCTTTTTTCAGCAACCATGCCAGAGCCTATTAAAGAACTTGCTTCAAGTATTCTCTACCAGCCAGAGTTCTTGTCAGTTGTTGGGGAGGAAGAGACCACTAACAATGTTATTGAACAGCGCTACTACGTGATAGAAGAAAACCAAAGAGATGAAGCCTTAGTTAAATTGTTAGAGACAGAAGAGACCAATAAGTGTATTGTCTTTTGTCGCATGAAACGTGAAGTAGACCGTGTAACAGAGCATCTTCAAGCTTTAGGATTTAACGCTGCAGGCTTACATGGCGATTTAGAACAGATGGATAGAGAGGTAGTGATAAAAGCATACAGACGTGGTCAAACAAAAATTATGGTTGCTACAGATGTTGCAGCACGTGGTCTTGATGTCAAGAATGTTAGCCATGTATTTAACTTTCATATTCCTTTTGATCCTCAGTCTTATGTACACCGTATTGGTCGTACTGGACGTGCAGGAAAAAGTGGTCAAGCCATTACCCTTGTAACTACAGAAGAGTTTAGAGAACTACAACGTATACAAAAAGAGGTAGGAGCAGAGATGCGTTTAGCGACCCTACAAGGGGGAGAAGGTCTTGATGAAGCAGGACGTGAATACTTAGCAGAACAAATTAGAGATATTCATATTCATAGTGATGCAGCGCAAATGGTAGCCTATATGAAGGAGATGGATAAAGAATTACTTCTAGAAAAATTGATGTCAAAACTTATGCAGCAAGAGAAACAAAATATTGGTACACAAATTGGCTTTGATCAAGAAACAGTAGATGAAATGATGAATGCCTATGTTGGTGAACAGCGTGCATCACGCAATAACAATAGAAGAAGAAAAAGAAGATAAGTGCTAAATTTGCAGTATGGGTGTAGATAATTTGAAAAATTATAAGGTTATTAAGAGTTTCTTCTTCTTTTTTAACTAACCCAAAGCAAAACAGTTTTAAAATTTGGAAACTAAATAAGAAGGTGTCCGTATGGAATATAGTTTAGTAGGTGAAGGCCTAAAGTTTATGGTGTTAGGAATGCTTATTGTTTTTGCATTTCTTATAGTACTCGTTCAAGTAATGAAGCTACAAGCAAAGTTAATTAACAAGTATTTCCCCGAAAAAGCACCAGAAGTACCCGCTACTTCAAATGCAAACAATGCTACACAAGAAGCAGATCACGTTGCAGCAATCATTGCCGCTGTCACTGAATTTCGTAAAAATCAATAAACAAGGTATCATAAATGGCTAAAAAATACATTGATGTAATGGATACAACTTTTAGAGATGGATTTCAATCTGTCTTTGGTGGTCGTGTTCTTATGGATGACTTTTTTCCTGCAGTAGAAGCAGCGAAAAATGCAGGAATTACTCACTTTGAATTTGGTGGTGGAGCAAGATTCCAATCACTTTACTTCTATCTTCAAGAAGATGCATTCAAAATGATGGATGGTTTCAGAGAAATCGTTGGAAAAGAGGCAAACCTTCAAGTACTTTCACGTGGTATTAACACCGTAATGCTCGATACAGGTTCTCGTGAAATGATTGACCTTTTTGCAAAAATGTTCAAAAAACATGGAACAACAACTGTACGTAACTTTGATGCATTGAATGATGTGAACAACTTAGCATTCTCTGCCGAGATGATTAAAAAACATGGTTTAAACCATGAAGTTGTAGTGACGATGATGGATCTTCCTCCTGGATGTAAAGGTGCGCATGACGTTGCATTTTATGAAAAAACATTAAGAAATATTTTAGATTCTGGTATTGATTTTGATTCTGTATGTTTTAAAGATGCATCAGGAACAGCAAACCCTCATAAAGTCTATGAAACCATTGCAATGGCAAGAAAACTTCTTGGTGACTCTGTTCACTTAAGACTTCATACACATGAAACAGCAGGTGTTTCTGTTGCTTCTTACCTTGCAGCACTTGAAGCAGGAGCTAACGGTATCGATATGGCAGCATCACCAGTAAGTGGCGGTACTTCACAACCAGATATTCTTACGATGCTTCATGCAACTAAAGGAACAAACTATAATTTAGGTGATCTTCAACTTAATAAAGTTTTAAAATATGAAGAGAGACTCAAAGAGTGTCTTTCTGAATATATGATTCCACCTGAAGCAACACAAGTTTCTCCGCTTATTCCATTCTCACCAATGCCTGGTGGAGCACTCACTGCAAATACTCAAATGATGAGAGATTCAGGTGATTTAGAGAAGTTTGATGAAGTTATTTCAGCAATGAAAGAAGTTGTTGAACGTGGTGGTTATGGAACTTCTGTAACACCAGTAAGTCAATTTTACTGGCAACAAGCTTATGCCAACGTAATGTTTGGTCCTTGGAAACAAATTGCTCCAGGGTATGGACGTATGGTTCTTGGATACTTTGGTAAAACACCAGTTGAAGCAGACAAAGAGATTATGGAGCTTGCAGCACAAAAACTTAAACTAGATCCCACCACAGAAAATCCTTTAGATATTGCAGACCGTGATGAGACAAAGTCTATTGCACACTGGACTAAAGTATTGGAAGAGGAAGGATTAGAAGTGACTGATGAAAATATTTTCATTGCAGGTGCTTGTGATCAAAAAGGTATTGCGTTCTTGAAGGGTGATGGCCCTCTCATGATTAGAAAAGGTAAAAATAATAACAGTGGAGAAGCAGAAATGGCAGGAAATTATACAGTAGTAGTAGATGGTAAACAATATAGTGTACAAGTAGCAGAGGGTGAGGGTGATATTCAAATTGCTCCAGCAGCAACTACTTCAGCAGCTCCTGTAGCTGCAGCTGCTCCAAGTGGAGAAGGTTCACTTGAAATTAATTCACAAACACCAGGTAATGTTTGGAAAATTCTTAAAAACCCAGGTGATACTGTTGCTGAGGGTGATATTATTATGATTCTTGAAGCGATGAAAATGGAAATTGACATTGCAGCACCACAAGCAGGAAAAATTGCATCAATTAATGTAAATGTGAATGACACAGTTGCAGATGCTCAACTTTTAGCCACAATGGAGTAAGCATGAAGCTCAAACACCTTTTACTCTCAATATTGTTCACTTTTACATTTTTTACAAATGTAGCAGTGGCAAACGGACATGCAGGTGCAACAGCGGCTCCCATGACACAGGAAGAGTTAATTGCACAAGAGAAAGAAAACTATAATCCTAAGTCTGTGACAGGATTAATAACAGCTTTCTTTCATACTACGGGTATTGATGCCATCATCAACCCTATTGAAGGGCTTAAAAATGCACATGGTATAGAGGTATCTACCTTTGCACAAAGTTGGGGACGTGTGATTATGTTTCTTATTATTTTTGTGCTATTCTACTTGGCTATTGGTAAAGGTTTTGAACCATTACTTTTACTTCCTATTGCATTTGGTGGTCTTTTAGCCAATATACCTATTGCAGACATGGCAGCACCAGGGCATATGCTTGGTATTATCTATGATATGGGTATTGCTAATGAATTCTTCCCTCTTCTCATCTTTATGGGTGTAGGGGCAATGACAGACTTTGGTCCATTACTTTCTAACCCTAAAACAGCACTCCTAGGCGGTGCTGCACAATTTGGTATTTTTGGTTCATTGGTAGGAGCAGCGGCTCTTTCTCAATACACTGATTTAGTTGACTTTACACTTCAGCAGTCTTCAGCAATTTCAATTATTGGTGGTGCGGATGGTCCTACCTCTATCTTTATTGCTTCAGCCCTTGCACCTGAAATGCTAGGTGCTATTGCAGTTGCTGCCTACTCATATATGGCATTGGTTCCAGTTATCCAACCACCAATAATGAGAGCATTAACAACAAAAGAAGAGCGTCAAATTGTTATGAAAACAACAAGAAAAGTAAACAGACTTGAAAAACTTATTTTCCCAATTGTTGTAATTATGATGATTGCACTTATTCTTCCTGATGCTGCACCACTTATGGGTTCATTTGCATTTGGTAACTTTGCAAAAGAGTCTGGTGTGGTAGATAGACTTTCAAACGAGATGCAAAACTCATTGATTAATATTGTGACTATTTTCTTAGGATTTGGTGTAGGAATGACGCTACAAGCAGATAAATTCCTTGTGGCTGAAACCATGGGTATTATGGTCATTGGTCTTTTAGCATTCTCTGCGGGTACTGCAGCAGGTGTACTTATGGCAAAAGCGATGAATAAGTTCTCTAAAGAGCCTATTAACCCACTCATCGGTGCAGCTGGTGTTTCTGCTGTACCTATGGCGGCTAGAGTTGTCTCTAAAGTCGGTTCAGAAGAGAAACCAGGTAACATTCTTTTAATGCACGCTATGGGTCCAAATGTAGCAGGTGTTATTGGTTCTGCAGTAGCAGCGGGTGTATTACTTTCTATTTTTAAATAGAATTCAAGATAGAGTAAGCTTTCTTACTCTATCATTCGCAATCCTAAAGTTTAAGTTAGAAAAAAATGTTTTTTTATCTTATGCTTTAGCATACATTTTAATGAAATATAAAGAGGATACCATGAGTACCAAAACGCCTAATGGACTTGATAAGCTAGGATTAAATAACATCGGTGATGTTTACTATAACTTGAGTTATGATGAGTTGCAAGCACACGAAGTAAATAGTGGAGAGTGTAAAATCTCAACATCAGGCACTGCAATGTGTGATACAGGTATCTTCACTGGACGTAGTCCTAAAGATAAGTATTTTGTTGATCAAGAACCATCAAATAAACATATTGCTTGGGGTGATGTAAATGCTAAAATTGAAAAAGAAGTTTACGATGAGTTGCTAGATTTAACACTCACACAACTTTCTGGAAAAAATATTTATGTTACCGATGTCTATGCTGGTGCTAGTGCAGCAAGTAAAAGATCAGTTCGTTTTATTACAGAAGTAGCTTGGCAAGCACATTTTGTTAAAAACATGTTTATTCGTCCTACGGAAGAAGAGTTAGAAACATTTGAAGCAGATTTTACTGTATATAATGCTTGTAAAGCGGTTGATAATAAATATAAAGAGCATGGCTTACACTCAGATGTATATGTTATTTTTAATGTGGAAGACAATGTCGCAATTATTGGTGGAACTTGGTATGGTGGTGAAATGAAGAAGGGAATCTTCTCTATGATGAACTATTGGTTACCACTTGAAGGTAAACTCTCAATGCACTGTTCTGCGAATGTTGGTGTAGAAAATGATGTATGTCTCTTCTTTGGACTTTCAGGTACGGGTAAAACAACGCTTTCAACAGATCCTAAACGTGCACTTATCGGTGATGATGAACATGGTTGGGATGATGAAGGTGTATTTAACTTTGAGGGTGGATGTTATGCTAAAGTGATTAACTTAGACCCTAAATCAGAACCAGAAATTTATGGTGCAATTATTAAAGATGCGCTTTTAGAAAATGTTGTATGTGATGCAACAGGTGTTGTAGACTATTCAGATGGTTCAAAAACTGAAAATACACGTGTCTCTTATCCAATAGAACACATTGCAAATCATAAAGAAGATTTACAAGCAGGGCATCCAAATAACATTATCTTTCTTACAGCAGATGCATTTGGTGTACTTCCTCCAGTTTCTAAACTTACGAAAGAACAAGCAATGTATTATTTTCTCTCTGGTTATACTGCAAAAGTTGCAGGAACAGAACGTGGTATCACAGAGCCAGTTGCAACTTTCTCAGCATGTTTTGGCGAAGCATTCTTACCACTACACCCTACAAAGTATGCAGAACTTCTTGGTAAGAAAATTGATGAGCATAATGTAAATGTTTATCTTGTAAATACAGGTTGGACTGGTGGTGCATACGGAACTGGTAAACGTATGAGTATTAAAGATACTAGAGCATGTATTGATGGTATTTTAAATGGTTCTATTAACAGTGCAGAGTTTGAAACACTTGAAACATTTAATTTGCAAATTCCAAAGAAACTAGAAGGTGTAAAAGACAATACGGTATTAAACCCTAGAAATACTTGGAGTGATAAAGTGGAGTATGATGCAAGTCTTGCAAAACTTGCGAATATGTTCATTGAAAACTTTAAACGTTACGATGATAAAGGTGGAGAATTTGACTTTGCCTCAGCTGGACCACAAATATAATTAAAGGAAAATTTATGAATGTAAATAAAATAAGAAAAATATGTAGACCGTTTAGAATTGTATTAGGTCTTGGACTTATCGCTGCAGGTTTTGTTACGGGTAACAAGCTATTCTTTTTAGGTGTAATACCACTTATTGCTGGACTTACAAACTTTTGTCCACTTTGTATCATTACAAAAAAATGTGACATCTAGTCACTTAAGATATTTTCAACTATATTGAAAATATCTTTTTCTCTCTTTTCATTCACTGCTTGTTCCCTTATTAAATAAATTAAAGTATAATGCCGAAACTATAGATAAGGGACAAGAGATGGATAAACTCACACAATATTTAAATGATCATCCTTATGATGAACTTTACCCTTCAGAAATAGCAAATTTACTTAAAGATTTAGATGAGAAACAATTTTTAGAAGCTGTACAAGCGATTCCTAAAGAGTTAATTGCAGATGTTGCATTAGAATTACCTGACCGCTATTTTGAAGATGTTGTAGACTCTTTTACCCCTCAAGAGATTGCTGAATCTGTTGCAGAACTCGAATCTGATGACCAAACTGACTTTATTCAAGAACTTGAAGAAGTCGATAGTCAAATGGCAAAAGAGGTCTTTGACGAACTAGATGAAAATGATCAAGCAGATATTTTACAACTCAAAAAGTATGAAGAGGATGAAGCAGGTGCCTATATGCAAATTGAGGTCTATACTGCTGGACTTGAACAAAATGTTTATGATGTTATTCAAGATTTTGCTGAACTTCGTAAGCAGGATGAACTAGAAAATATTCATTATCTTTTTGTAACAGATAAAAGTAAGATTTTACGTTATGGCATAGGACTTGATAATTTATTGGTCTTTGATTTTAAGAAAACACTCAAAGAGAATATAGAAGTATCGCCTGAAAAATTTAAGCCTATTGTATCTAAAGATACAGATCATATAAACGATGTGGTTCAAAAGTTTCAAGAGTATGACTTGAATTCTATGCCTGTAGTAAATGAAAAAGGTGTCCTATTAGGACGTATTACTTCAGATGACATTTACGATATTATGAATGAACAAGCAACAGATCAGATGTACCATCTTGCTGGAGTAAATGATGATGCAGAAGAGGATGAAGATATTTTTAAAGCAGGTAAAGCACGTGCAATTTGGCTTTCTGTCAATCTTTTTACTGCAATTGCAGCCTCATTGGTTATTGGACTTTTTGAAGAAACCCTACAAAGTATTGTAGCCTTGGCTATCTTAATGCCTATTGTTGCATCAATGGGTGGAAATGCTGGAACACAATCTCTTACAGTAGTAGTCCGCCAATTGGCTCTTGGTGATATTGCAAAACATGATGCCTACAGAACGATTAAAAAAGAGGTGTTACTCTCACTTGCAAATGGGTTCTTTTTTGCTATAATTATGGGAATAATTGCGTCACTTTGGTTTGACAAAGGGATGTTAGGTATCGTAATAGGACTCTCTATGATTATTAATTTATTGAGTGCTGGGTTTTTTGGTTCTATGGTTCCATTATTGCTTAAAAAGTTTAATGTTGACCCTGCCATAGGAAGTACAGTGATACTAACTACTGTGACCGATGTTGTTGGTTTCTTTAGTTTTTTAGGGCTTGCAACCCTTATTTTATTATAAAACCCTCTTGGGTTAAAAGGATTTTTTAGTCATATGGACTTGTTACTTTTATATTTTTTTGGTGCGGTTATTATCTCATTTATCTGTTCTGTATTGGAATCGGTTTTACTTTCAGTAAATATGCCCTATATCTCTGTATTAGAAAAAGAGCGTCCTAATGTTGGTGCATTACTTAAATCACATAAAATAAATATCAATAAATCAATCGCTTCAATTTTAATTTTGAATACGATTGCAAATACTTTAGGTGCGGCAGCAGTGGGTGCGCAAGCAGAGCATGTTTTTGGTGACGGGGCTGTATTTTGGGTTTCAGTTGTACTTACGTTTGCCATATTGTTTTTTGCAGAAATTATTCCTAAAACCATAGGGGCAACATATTGGAAACAGTTAGCTCCTCTTGCTGCGTATGTGATACGTTTCTTTATTTGGATTACCTATCCAATCATTCTTATGACACTTTTTGTGACTAATCGTATTAAAAAAGACGATGAGGGTATGAGCCTTACACGTGAAGAGTTGCTTGAATCTACACTAATGAGTGAAGATGAAGGAGTTCTTGATGAGCAAGAGTCAGATGTCATTGAAAATATTTTAATGTTAGATAGTATTAAAATTCAAGAAATTTTAACACCAAGAACCGTGGTTTTTGCTATTGATGGCAACCGAAGTATTCAAGATATTGTTGAGAATGAGCCAGCAATTTTTAAATTTTCTCGTGTACCTGTATTTGATGGTAGTATTGAAACAATTACGGGAATGGTAATGACAAAAAAAATATTTAAACAAGCACTGCAAGACAATTCAGTGTCCCTCAATAGTATTCAAAAAGATATTTATAAAATAAATGAAAATATTCCAGTCTCTATGGCACTTGATCTATTTATTAAGAAAAAAGAGCATATGTTTTTAGTTCAAGATAGTTATGATCAAACAGAAGGAATTGTAACACTTGAAGATTGTGTTGAAACTATTTTGGGTGTTGAAATTGTAGATGAGAGTGATTCTGATGCAGATATGAGAGAAGTAGCTAAACAGAAGATGAAATTGAATCGAAGACTTGATAATACAGATTTAAATCTAGATTAATAAATACTATGCATAGTCTCATAGCTACATAAAATAAGGTTAACAATGAGAGAAGAACAGAGTAAATCTCTAGCAACGCTAGGATTAGATGAAAAAATACTAAATGCATTAAAAGAGAAAGGGTATGAGTTTGCTACACCTATACAAAAAGCACTCATTCCTGCAATGTTTACGCGTAGAGATATTATGGCAGGAGCACAGACTGGTACAGGAAAAACAGCAGGATTCACTTTACCTATTCTCCAAGAATTAAATAGAACTTTTAAAGAAGGTCAGCATTATCCTAAGGCTATTATTCTTGTACCTACACGTGAACTTGCTAAACAAGTACAAGCTTCAGTAGAGTCGTATGGTAAGTATTTGCCTTTAAAGAGTATTGTACTTTATGGTGGAGCGAACCTTACCTCTCAAGCCAATAGACTCAAAGCTGGTGTAGATATTATTGTGGCAACTTCAGGTCGTTTACTTGAGCATATTCATCAAAAAAATATTCATTTAGAGTCTGTAGATTACCTCGTACTTGATGAAGCTGATACAATTTTAGATATGGGTTTTGTACATGAAGTGAGCAAAATACTCACTTTTTTACCCCTACGTCGCCAAAATGTGCTGATATCTGCAACATTAACAGGCTCAGTAAAGCGTCTTGCCGATCAAATACTGAGTAAACCAAAATTAATTGAAGTAGATAGCATGGGGACTTCGGCAGATACTGTTGAACAGATTGTTTATCCTGTAGAAAAAGCATTAAAAACAGAATTACTCTCTTTTCTTATTGGCTCACGTAATTATAAGCAAGTGCTTGTCTTTGTACGTAAAAAAGAGATAGCAGATGAAGTGACAAAAGAACTTAACCTCTCGGGACTTAAAACGGCTGTCATACATGGAGGTAGAAGTTCAGGAGAACGTGGGCGTGCATTAGAAGGCTTTAAAGAGGGAAACATACGTGTACTTGTAGCAACTGATATCGCAGCACGTGGCTTAGACATACCCAATCTTTCTGTGGTTATCAATTATGATATTCCTCACGTAACGGGGGATTATATTCACCGTATAGGTAGAACGGGTAGGGCAGGAGCAAAAGGCTTAGCCATTACACTCATTTCTCCTACAGAAATGGTTGCACTAAAAGATGTTGAAAAACTCATGGGAAAAGCCATACCACAAGAAAATTTAGAAGGCTATGCGCCTAAAGTTATTTTGGTACAAAAAGGGGCAAGAAAAAACCCTAAAGAACATAAAAAAGCAGATGGTGCTTTTGGTAAAAAAAAGAAAAAATCTACAACCTTCTCTAGTACAAAAAAACGAAAAACAACAAAAAGAGATGGATTTAAAGTGTATGATGCAGCAAAACCAAAAGAGGAAAAAAAGAAAAATACAAAACGTTCACGTGGACGCAGATAATTATTAAACTTTTTTAGCTATGATTTCAACAAATATAAACGATAAGGATTTAAAATGGCAGTACCTGAAGATGTAGGTTGTAGTAATGAAACATGTGTTGATGCACCAAAATGTGAAAGAACCGCAATTTGGGAAAATAAAACCGCAAGAGAAGTAAAAAGTTTTGGCGGTACACCAGACAAAGGTTGTGGAAAATTCATCCCTAAAAAAGAGAGTGAAGAGAAATAAATCTTACTTCCCTTCTTTAAGGGAGAACTTCCCAATTTCTTCTAAAAAGGTAGTAGCATAGGAGCCTTTTGGTAGGTAAAACTCTACTCTTAGTTTTTTATTGTTGCTATCATACTCTGTTTCAACCTCTTTTGGCCAAATCCAAGCAAAACGTCTATCTCCTCTTAATGCATTTAATTCTATATCATCATAAGGTTCTTCTAAATAATACGCATCAGATTGTGCACGTTCAACATTGGCACCACATAACAAGCCTGTAGGGCTTAGCTTTTTTTGCTCAAAAGTAAGGGCAGATTGTTGCATGTCTTTTACGTAGTTTAATTTTCCAAAAGGATAGGGCATCATTACATCCCCTAAAAAGAGTTTGAAAAATTGAGGTTGCTTTGCCAAAACTTTAACCAACTCAAGTGGATAGTCTAGCTTTTTGGCGGCTACTTCTGCCGTATTGGATACGATAGTCGTAGAAAGTTTTACTCTTTGACCTAACCACTTGTTGTAAAGGTGACTTTGGTAGGCAGATACAAGCAGTTTTTCTTTGCTCCCTTTAAGGCGTTTTCCTGAGTGTGCTATCTCTTTACCTTGCAAGTATGAGCGACTATCTTCACCAAATCGTTGGTATCCATAATAGTTTGGAATACCCTCTTTTTGCATTTTTTTCGCAGTAGTTGTAAAAAACTTGGCATCTTTTTCGTGAATTTGATGAAGAACAATAGAAAAACGATTGCCTTTGAGATTTCCTACTTTAATAGGGGCTTTGTTATAGGTACGTTCAAGTATTTCAATACGCTCAGTTGTCAAGTTTTTGTTAAGCTCTCTTTCTGCTTGCTTAGGGATGGAAATATATTGAATGGTTGTGGCATTTTTATCTTTAAGCCCTGCATAACCTATGTCTCGTTCTTGGAGTCCAGTGGCTTTGGCCAATACAGTAATTAGTTTCCATGTACTCATATCTGTTTTTTTGATTTTGAGAATGAGGTAGTTACCTGTACCGGTAAAGGTATAAAGTGGTATTTCTTCTACAAAAAAGCGTTCAACCGTTTGTTTAAAATCAAACGCAAGAGGGGAATGGGGGTAGGCATAGTTTTTAATATAATTCATAGTAGAAGTATAGCAAAAAATTATGCATTATCCACATTTTCCTGGGGCACATTTCATGGTACCTAGTTTACCACTATGCATTTCATCCATCATGGCTTTCATCTCTAGTGGGTGGGCAATAAAATTATAGCCTTTGTAGAGAGTCATTCCTCCATAAACTATGACGAGTAGGGCAGCGAGTTTCATCATGGTACCACGTAGGTTTCCTTTTTGTAAAAAACGGGTAATAAAACCTAAAAAGAAGAGTGCAGGTATGGTTGCCAAACCAAAAGTTGCCATGACTATGGCACCCCCTAAAGGTGATGCTGTACTTGCAGCAAAGATAGCAAATGAATAGACAAGCCCACAAGGGATAATACCATTTAGCATACCTAAAAAATAGAAACTACTATAGGTTTTAGAACCCATGAGTTTTCGAAAACTTTTTTGAAACCACTCATATTTTGACACTGACCACTCTGCAGAGTTTAAGAATTTGATATTTCCAACCAAGGAGAGCCCTGCTAAAATCATCAATAAACCAGTAAAAATAAAAAGAATACCTTTAGTAGTAGGGGTAAAGGCTAGGACTTGACCGAGGTAACCAAAAATAGCACCAAGAATAGCATAGGTAGTAACTCGCCCAAAATTATAGGAGAGATGAGAAAATGTTTGCTGAGCATAAGAAGATTTTTGATCAATTTTAGAAGAAGAATAAGCAACAACAATTCCCCCGCACATTCCAATGCAATGTCCTATTGATCCTAAAAATGCTGTGCTCAATATAATAATAATGTCTATATTTTCCATACGAATGTGATCCATTTTTGTAAAACTATAGTATACTTTTGTTAAAAGTGAGTTAATGCAATACAAAGATGTATGAAAGAAATTAATTTTTATCTCTGTATAATTTAATATACTATTTTTATAGTATTGAAAAAGATAAAGGATGTCAAATAATTTTGAAAATTTTAAAAGAGTATGAGAAAGTATTTTATGGTCATAGTATACCTTTCACACTTCAAGCACTGGCACAATTTGAAGAGGAAGTAGGTACAGAAACTTATGCAGAGTCTTTTTGGCTTCAAACAAATAGAGATATCTTTATGTACTGGTTACATGACTCTACAAAAGAGGAGATAGAGGAGTATAGTTCACACGTATTTCCTTTCGCAAATGCAGATGGTACGGGTGGATTTTATGCATTTTGGGTTAAAGATGCTTCGGTTGATTTGGAGAAAGCACCTATTGTCTGTTACGGTAGTGAAGGTGCAGTTAAAATAGTAGCAAAGAATCTTAAAGATCTTATCAAAATTCTTAGTTATGGTCCAGAAGGCATGGATGGAAATTATGCTTTTTGTGAAGAAGAAAGTATTGAGACATTTACGGAGTATTATCCAAACTTTATGCCTTTTAGGCAATGGATGAAAGAGAGTTTATCCATTGAACCCATTAAAAACTGGAAGGTATTAGAGAGTAAAGAAGTAGATGAAATTATAGCTGAGGCAAATAGACTCTATAAAGAAGAGTTTGATGCTTGGCAATATCAATTTTATGCTAGTTCTGAAGAGATTTATGAAGAAGCAATTAAAATAGCACCTACTAAAGAAAACTATGCAGAGCTTATAGACCTCTATTTTAAAGAAGAGTCTTATGAAAATGCTATAGTCTGTTTGCGTGGATTATTTGCAGTAGGAAGTGTAGAAGAGTATAACTATAGCTTTTGGGGAGGTGACTTTTTTGATGCAGGATATAACGAGTATGCACTTGAAGTCTTTGAAGAGGGTATAAAAAAGATAGATGACTATGATGATAAAGCAGACTTATGTAGAAGTATTGCCGAAGTTTACGAACAAATAGGAAATAAAGAAAAAGAAAAAGAGTATCAAAATCTTTCTATAAATTTTTATAAACAAGCACTTGGGTTGAAAGAGTATGAAATCTATAAAGCACGTATACTTCAAGATATAGCCAATATATATGATAGTCAGGGAGAAAGTCAACTTTATATTGACTATATGCAAGAGGCATTACAGCTTACAAAGAATGATGAAAAGAAATCAGAAATACTTTACAATATTGCAGAAACATATGACGAGATGAATTTGCCTGAAAAAGCAATTGAATATGCCAAAAAATCTTATCTTCTCGATGAGGATGAAGAGGTAGCGTTTTTTATAGAGCAGCAAGAATCTTTGCTAACAATCTCAGATGCAAAAGAGACGCTAAGAGAGCTAAAGGTATCGAAAGATAAACGTCTTGAGATGTTAAAACCTCAACTAAAAAAAGGATTTATTCAAACTCTTTTAGTGCTTTTGTTGGCAATAGTTGTCTATTACATATGGGGTGCAACATGGTTTTTCTGGCTGATATTTATCTATTTTTTTATTAGTGTGTCTTCAATTGCACTAATAAAGATGATGATAATGAAAAAAGAAAAAAGAGATAAAAATGTTTAGTGTTTAATTTCTATATCTACTGTGTACTATAGATGTGTTGTTGTTTTTGTCTGATTTGTGTATACTTTTATAAAAGTCTCTGGAGGAGTATGTGATATGTTTAAAAATTTAAAACGTACGGTTAAAAAAATGTTTCGTGAATTTTTAGTTTATCATCATAGTTCTTTGGAGTATAGAGCAAAGATTTTAACACTTATGGTTTCAGCCAATGGTGAAATATGTGAATGTGAAAAACAAAAACTTAAAGAGATCGCACAAAGCATTTATGGTGAAGATATAGAAAGGGCTGAACTACTGTTAGATACGATTCATGAATATCATACAAAAATTATGACCAATAATGGTTTAGATTTTGAGCATCTTATTCAACTAGTAGAGCGAGAAACAAAAGAGGCAAAAAGATTTACTGAAAAGATTGATATAGATCTTTTGATGCAACTACATGAGTGTATTGACAATGAAGATGATGCACTTTTTCAATTAAGAATTGTAGAGTTTTTAAAAACTTTAAAAGATGAATATGGAAAAATTAGCGTGAAGTAAAATCGTGCAATAAAGGAGAACGTATGGCAAGTGGATGGGGATGTCAATATACAGGAACACATGGAACAGATAATGAATGGTGCTTAAAACTACACCACCATTGCGAACCAGGATGTAAGGGCTGTATTATTGCAGGGCAAGTAGCGTTTTCACAACCTCAAGTGACAGAAGAGCAAGAAAGAAAAGTAAAAAATAGATCAGACAATCCATTAGGAAGAGAATAAATTTAGAAAGAAGGAGAGTATTATGAATGTCAATATTGTGTGTCCACACTGTTTAAAGGTAAATCGTATTCCAAAGAAAGAACATTATGCAAAAGCTAACTGTGGAGGATGTAAACATAGTTTACTTGATGCTAAACCATTAAGTGTCAATGCTGATAGTTTAGGTACCTTTTTAGCCAATTCTGATTTACCTGTGGTTGTTGACTTTTGGGCACCGTGGTGCGGACCATGTTTGCAGATGGCACCTGCATTTGAAGAAGCATCTTTAGCAATGTCATTACAAGCTCAATTTTTGAAGGTCAATACCCAAGATGAACAAATACTGGGTTCTCAATACCGTATTGAAAGTATTCCTACGCTTATAGTATTTAAAAATGGAAAAGAGTTAGAACGCATTTCTGGAGCATTGAGTGCCGGAAGATTACAAAACTGGATTAAACAATATCTATAGTTAGAGGATAAGCATGGCAAGAATATTACTTTTAGAAGATGATGCAAATTTAAATGAAACGGTTACAGAATTTTTAGAAGAAGAAGGGCATAGTGTAATTTCTGTCTATACTGGTCATGAGGCACAAGAGAAACTGTATGAAAGTAAGTATGATTTACTGCTATTAGATGTCAATACCCCAGGTATGAATGGGTTTGAAATTTTAAAAGAGGCACGAGAAAATGAGGTAGTAGCTCCTGCAATATTTATTACCTCTTTAAATTCTGTGGATGACCTTGAAAAAGGCTTTGAAAGTGGATGTGATGATTATATACGTAAGCCTTTTGTCTTAAAAGAGCTTAAAATTCGGGTAGAAACACTTTTAAAACGTAACTTTTTTCATGATGCAAAAGAGCTGATCTCTATTAATGATGCAGTACAATATCATATCCAAAACAATGAACTTATTGTCAATAATGAAGTAATCTCTTTAGGGAATAAAGAGTCATTGTTGTTAAAACTCTTTATGAAAAATGAAGGTGAAGTGTTAGCCCATGAACGTATCTACAAACATTTATGGGAATATGATGAAGAGCCAAGCGATACTGCTTTACGTACATATATTAAAAATCTTCGTAAAATGATGGGGAAGGAAGCAATTGTTAGTATTAAAAAACAAGGGTACAAATTCATTTCTAAAAAGTGAAAAGAAATCACTTTATAGATTTTTTATTCCTTATACAAGTATTCTTTTACTTGTACTTACCCTTTTAAGTGTCTACTACTATCAAAGTCAAGAAAAATTAATGTTAGCACAACAGCGTGCATCGCTTACCAAGTATGCATACATTCAGACTAAACGTTTGAAAGTACTGCATCATTTTTTTGATGACCGGCGTGACTACCCACGTGACTTAAATTTTAAATCAGCCATTTATGACAATGAGTACCATCAAATTTTTTCACTTTTAGAAGAGAAAACAATAGATTTTGATCAAGAAATTTATCTTACAAAAAATCATATTCATTTTATTAAAATTTTAGATAATTATTATTTGGGAGCAAAATATCTTATTGTAGAGATAAAAGATGATGGTTTATGGCGTCAAGATTTATGGAAAAATATATTGATTTATGGTGCAGTTTTCTTTCTCTTATTTCTTTTTGTTGGACTCTATTTTGCAAAACTTTTTTTAAAACCTATGCGTGATTCTATTGTATTACTTGACCGATTTATTAAAGATACTACCCATGAGTTAAATACCCCATTGTCAGCTATTTTAGCGAATGTTGAAATGATGGATACAGAAGTTATGATAGAAAAAAATAAAAAAAAGCTCAATCGTATTAACATTGCAGCAAAAACTGTCTCCATTTTATATCAAGATTTAATTTACCTTACGCTTGAACAAGAACAAAAGAATGATGATGAACCTATTTTACTTCAAGAACTTATTGAAAATAGAATAGAGTACTTTATGATTTTAGCTGAGTCAAAAAATATTTCATTTCAAACCCATCTCTCATCTAGTACACTTTATGCGGATAGACGTAAAATAACAAGAGTGATAGATAATTTACTCTCCAATGCAATCAAATATAATAAACGTGAAGGTACCGTAGGTATTGAACTTCAAGAACATATGCTTTGTGTATGGGATACTGGCATTGGTGTTGAGCCTCAAGATATACAATTTATGTTTGATAGATATATACGGTTTAACCAGTCAGAAGGAGGATTTGGGATTGGTTTGAATATTGTTAAATCAATTCTTGATGAATATAAAATCACAATTGAGATTAAATCTGAAAAAAACAAAGGAACAAAAATGGTGCTAAGATGGTAAAAAAATATTTTATACTTTTAGTCTTTCTTTCAACAATACTTCATTCTGAAAATATTTTTGAAGAGAAATGTGTACCTTGTCATCAAAGCTTACCTACTACATTACAAAAAATGTTTATGAATTACTTGCTTGTATATGGTGCAGAGGAGAATGTAAAAATAGGATTAAAATATTATTTAAAAAATCCATCAAAATATATTACCGTCATGTCAGATTTATTTGTAGATAATTATGGTATTAAAAAGAAAAGTAGACTTAGTGATAAAGAGCTAGATGAAGCATTGTCTATCTATTGGGAAAAATTTAAGGTTTTAGGTAAATTGAAATAATATGACTCTATATCTAAATACCAAGTATAAAAGTAATTTCACAATAGCTTCACAATTATAGGATAAGATGCATTATCTTAAAAGATTAAAGGAATAGTATGAATACAATGACTAAAGTAGCGGTAGCTGCATTATTAGGAATGACATTATTTTCTTCAACTGCTTCTGCAGATGTGAAAAAAGGTCAAAAACTCTATATGAAAAAAATGAAAGCAGCATGTGGATTTACAGGTGCTAAATTTGCTGCAAAACATACACAAGATGAGTGGGAAGCAATTAATGAGGCAGGAAAATTTGCAGAAGAAGCAGCAAAAATTTGTCCAGGCCTTAAATTAAAGTCAAAATATGTATCAGATATTTACGATTTCTCTTATGAGTTTGCATCTGATTCAGGAAATGTACCTTCTTGTTAAGGTTATTTTTGTTATAAATAACGCTTAAGTTTTGAATAATTCAAAACTTTATCATTATAAAATTATAGAATTATAATTTTTAATTACATACTAAAAGGAAAAACAATGAAAAAATTAGCAATCACAATGTTACTTGCTGGATCTACACTACTTATGGCTGATGGTGCTACTACATTTGCAAAATGTGCAGGATGTCATGGTACAAACGGAGAAAAAGCTGCACTTGGAAAATCTGCGATTATTAAAGGTCAAGATGCTGCAAAAACTGTTGAGCAACTTAGCGGTTACAAAGCTGGAACACTTAACCAACACGGTATGGGTGGACTTATGAAAGGTCAAGTGGCTGCACTTGATGACGCTGCAATTAAAGCAGTTGCAGACTACATTGCTGCAATGAAATAATTTTTCATGTCAGCCTCTTTTGAGGTTGGCACTTTTACTTCTTTTAAATCATATCATAATTATGATACTATCATAGTATGCATATACAACTTCATCAATTTCTTAATCTTCTACTTTTACTTTTACTGGGTCAAACTATGGGATTTGTCTATCTCTCTTGGACTCAAATTTTAGGTTTATTTTTTTTTACGTTTGTGGTAGAAGTACTTTTTTTTACCATTAAAAAAGAGAGATATTATTTTACTTTTTCTTCTTTTTCAACAGCTATTGGTCTTGCTTTAATGATGGTAATGACAGACTACATGCTTTATTTTGTAGTACTTTTTTTAGCATTGGCACAAAAGCATTGGTTAACTTATAGGGGGCAACATTTTTTTAACCCCTCTAATTTTGCTCTAATTGCAGGGATGTTGATCTTTTATAAGCAGAGTCATATTGTGGTGGGACAACTCTCCCAAGAGATTTATTTAGCCTATGTAGTGGTTATAATGGCACTTATTATTTTATATAGAATTAAACGACTTCTCATACCTACGGTCTTTATTGGTGGCTATCTTTTTTTTCAATACAGCATGCTAGTACTCTACGACCCGATGTTTTTAAGCGAAGACCTTTTCAGAAGATTTAGTTCGGTCTCTTTTATTGTGTTTATCTTTTTTATGTTAACAGATCCAAAAACAACGCCAGAACACTATGTATTACAAGTTCTTTTTGCTCTTTTTCTTGCTTTTTTCAGTACACTTTTAGACTATTATTATGGGTATAGGGTACAACATTTATTTATGGTACTTTTTATCCTTAGCCCTCTTTTTGTTTGTTTTAATATGCTAACACAAGAGAAAGACAATCGTTCATTTATTCTCTTTTTTGTTATGCTCTTAGTTTTAGTTCTTAGTGCTATAATTTATCTTGAATTACAACCCCCATATTATTTTGCAATGGATTAAAATGACAAAAGAGATAAAAATAAGTATAGCAATGTTAGCCATAGGCTTAGGAAGCATGGGTGGCTATTGGCTCATGACAAAATCAAGTGATGTTATAGAAAAAAAGAGTATAGAGTTAACATCAAAAGAGCGTATTATTTTACCTCAATATGAAAAAAGTATTTATCAAGATATACCTGAAGTACACTCCTATCTTTACGATTTAAAAGAACAAATGAAACAAGGAAATGCCGTACTGCCTTTATCGAATGATGTTTTAGGAAAAAATGAACAGTTGGCACAAAAAATTGTTTTAAAAAGTAAAGCATTTTTACATGATGTGAAAGAGGGAACAGCGCTTTTACATAATGACATTATGCGCATACGTAAGGTATTTGTTTCTGATTTGAAGCCAAAAGTAAAAGAACAGTGCCAAAAGAGCAGCTGTTATCTTGTAGAAAAATATAATTTTGTAACCAATGCAACCACACAAGCCATTGTAGATATTGGGCATAAAAAGGTAGTAGATGTGAACTACTATCCTAATAGGCAAACAGATATCTCTTTACGTTTAACACATATTGCTCAAGCCATTGCTTTGCATGCGCCAGAAGTTGAAAAAGCGTTGGGTAAAACCCCTTATTTACATGACATGACAATGGCTAATGTAAGAGGTTCACTACAAGATTCTCCTTGTCAAAATAGTACGCACCTTTGTGTTGCCCCTACCTTTGCTAACCATAAAAAAGAGGAAGCACTCTGGGCGATTGTCGATTTGACAGAATTGAAATTAGCAGCAGCAAAATGGGCAGGGTTAGGTAAAACTTCTACGCCTGCATGTATCTCTGAACGTACGTTGCAAAATCGCTATATTATGGAAAATTTTTGTCAAAAAGAGTCCTATTTAGAAAAAAATGGTTGGAAGATACGTTACCACTTAACTGGTTCAGATGGCTTAGAGATACGAGAAGCTTCTTTTCATGGTCAACCTGTTTTAGAGTCTGCAAAAATAGTTGATTGGCATGTGAGCTACAAACAAAAAGGTGCTGACTCTTTAG
>Ga0256843_1001037_pt1 | contig 22627 bp, 20 predicted proteins | sample AlvinellametaG_FD_191572 | JGI IMG/M metagenome (GOLD analysis project Ga0256843, IMG submission 191572) | Pompeii worm associated microbial communities from hydrothermal vent at the East Pacific Rise, Pacific Ocean - Alvinella | ecosystem: Host-associated > Annelida > Integument > Unclassified ... | reverse complement strand
TATAAATAATACCTGCAATATCAACTCTTTGATTTAGATGCCTTAATCTTTTTGTACTATACAGTTTGTATTTATAGGTTCTAATCATCAAAGCTCCTTCTTAAGTTGAATTAAGCCGTACTTCTACTTATTATCGCCTTATATCCCCATGCCTGAAGGCAGGGGCTTTACGGCATAGATTGGGTAATTTTTCTAATCTTAACCTCCAAGCCCCCCAAGATGCTGGGGTGCTTGAGTTTATTCTAAGAACTTGCTCTTTTTATACTTAAATACTCCTCCATCATCATCGGCAAAATAGATATTTTTATCGTCGAAAGTGACTCCTTCTTGAGCAAATTTTGGTAATTTTATCTTTTTTAGAATTTTTTTATTTTTTAGGTCAAATATGTAAAGTTTATCTTTCTTATCGCTTACTACAAAAAGTTTACCATCTGAAAACTCAGCTCCTGCACTATCAATAATCCCGCTATCGATTATATTTTTGACCTCAGCTCTGCCATTTTTTAGCTCCAGATCTAAAAACTTAGCCCCTTTTTTCTTTTTGCTTTGAATTGTAAGTATAAATCTATTATTGTCTATTTTGGCTATCCCTTCAATTCCACTATTTTTACCTAATTTAAAATCTTTACCAGAGATTTTAACTTTTTTAAATCTGAAGTTTTTTCTATCTACTTGTAAAATTTTCCCATCTTCTACAGCAACTATAGCATCGTTTTCTTGACAAACAACTCCTTCTAAATCAAAATCTCCTAGATGATGCTTGGATAGGATTTTTCCACCCTTTTTTATCTCATAAATATCACCCTCATCTGCGACTACTAAAAGAGTATCACTATTTTTGCAGTAAGATATTCCAGAAGCTTCATCAATTGATGCGATTTTGTCTTTTGGTTTGCTAGCACAAGCATACACTCCACCAAGAACCATAAGTATAATTAGAGCCTTTAAAAGTATCTTTAACATTCTTAAACCTTTTTTAATTTTTATACTCAATTGGATCTTTTTTGCTAGCCTCTTCAAACCCCCTCAATCTTAATCTGCAACTATCACAGACTCCACAAGCTCTTTCTTCCTCTTTGTAACAGCTCCAAGTGTACTCTAGTTTGACACCTAGCTCTAGAGCTTTTTTGACGATTTGAGACTTTTTCATATTTACAAGCGGTCTTTTAATCTCTATTTTTGTCTCATCTTTTGTTCCAAGATTAATAGCTCTTTCCATCGCCAACATATAATCTTCTCTACAGTCTGGATAACCGCTACTATCTTCTTCTACTACTCCGATGTAGATAGCACTTGCTCCTTCTTTTTCAGCAATGGCTGTGGCAATTGATAAAAAAATACCATTTCTAAATGGTACATAAGTCACAGGAATAACTCCATCTTGAATCCCATTAGTTGGGACTTCTATCTGATAATCTAAAAGTGCTGAAGCTCCAATTTGAGTAAAAAAGTCCAAATCCATCTCATAGCTTTTGATAGCTTTTAACTCGTTTGCTAGTAGTCTAAAACTATCAAGTTCCTTTTGCTGTGTCCTTTGACCATAATTAAAATGTAAAGCTATTATCTCAAAACCATCACATTTTGCAATAGCACTACTCAAAGCACTATCCATTCCTCCAGAGATAATACAGACAGCCTTTTTCATCACTCTCCCTTTTTTAATCCTATTTTAGCTTAAAATTGGTAAGGTATTAAAAAGCATATTCCTTAAAAGGAAATTTTTTGATATTTAAATCAAATTTTCTAGAAGTTATAGCTCTATTTAGGATATAATATGGGAATCTTATGTATTTAAAGTCAAAGCTAGGAGCTATTTAGCTTTGATAAATAAACTAAAATTTACTTTTAAATTTGCTCTATATTTTGGAGAGATCGTTTTACTGGAGAGAGATATGTCAAAAATTAAGTTTTTCTTTGTGATTTTGATTACCACTTTGTTAAATTCTTGCACTGCTACGCCATCTAGTGGAAAAGAGCAAGATGGTACGCCAACCTCTGAGACCATAGCGCTAAGTGATAATAGTGGCAGTACTCAGACTCAGATTCAAACTCAAACTTCAGAGAGTGAACCTACATCTTCTAAAACACCTACTCCTCCTCCACCAAATCCAACAGATGAAGACGACTTTTTTATGGATACTCCTTTTCCTACTACTATTCAAAATCAAGATGAACAGACTCCTCTTTTTGAATCTCAAGAAAATAGTGGCATCAATCTAAAAGTCTTTTTCTCTAAAAACTCGGGAGATTATAGTGGAGGAGCAGATGATTTAATAGTAGAAGATATTCAAAATGCAAAAGATACAATCTATCTTGCAATGTATGACTTTACAAATGATAAAATTAAAGATGCTTTAATTGATGCAAAAGATAGAGGAGTTGAAATTCAGATTATTACTGATGATCTAAAAGTCGATGATGATGATTATCAAGATCTTCAAGCTGAGGGAATTTTAATCTTAGATGATAATAGAAGTGATGCTCTTATGCATAATAAATTTATTGTAATTGATAGTGGAGTTGTCTGGAGTGGTTCTGCAAACTACACATACTACTCATTTTATAGAAATAGTGAAAATCTAGTCAAGATTGAAGACTCCAGAGTTGCGGATGCTTATATTGAGCAGTTTGAGGAGTTAAAAAATCATCAACTAGTCCAAAAAAGCTATAAAATTGATAATTTAGAGATTTTCTTCTCTCCTGAAGACCACTTTGAAGAGAAGTTGATAGAATTAATTGATAATGCAACAACATCCCTTAAATTTTTAATTTTTACTTTTACAGACCAAGAAATAGCAGATGCTCTTCTTCGAGCTAAGGAACGAGGAGTGGAAATATATGGAGTTTTTGATAAAGATCAAGATGATTACCAAGAGTACTCAAAGTATGATTATCTCCTAGAGAATGGTCTAGATGTCAAACTTTATAGTGGTGATTATAAGCTTCATGATAAAGTAATAATAATAGATAATCATACAGTAGTTACTGGCTCTTACAACTTCACAGAGAGTGCAAATAGTAAAAATAGCGAAAACTCCTTAATAATCTATGATGAAGATATCTCTCAAAATTATATAGAAGAGTTTGATAAAATCTACCAAGAAGCAAAAGATGCTGAAGAGAGCGACTCCAATTAGTTTTTTTCTAAGTCTCTTTTTGAGCAATTTTGGTAAGCTTTCAGACGATGTTGAGTATAGAAAAATTAGTCGATTTTGAGATAAATTCTACTATTTTAGAGAGTATCTTAGAAGATTTAGAGATTTTACGTGAAGTAGAGCTGATAGTTTGTGATGATGAATATATCCAAAATATAAATAGAGATTTTAGAGGGATTAACAAGGCTACAGATGTTCTTAGCTTTCCAGTCGATGGGAATTTTGAGGCTCTTCCTTTAGGTACAATAATTATTTCAAAAGATAAAGCTCTACAAGCTTCAAGAGAGTTTGGACACTCTTTTGAAGATGAATTTACCCTTTTGTTTATTCACGGTATTTTACATTTAATGGGTTTTGACCATGAGGTTGATAATGGTCAGATGAGACAAAAAGAGCAAGAGTTGGTCAAGAAGTTTAATCTACCTGCTAGTTTGATTGTAAGGAGTGAATAGTTGTTTGTTGAGTTTTTGATTTTTGTAGTATCTCTTGGAGTTTTGATTTGGGGGGCTGATATTTTGGTAGCCCAAAGTGAAAAGATTGCTCTACATTTTGGAATATCTGAGTATGTAATTGGAGCTACACTTGTAGCTCTTGGGACTAGTTTGCCAGAGATGGCAGCATCAATTACTGCCAGCTTAAATGGCAAACCAGCTTTAGCTGTCTCAAATGTAATTGGAAGCAATATTTTAAATATTACACTAGTACTTGCTACTGTATTTTTGGTTTCGAAAACTGCAATAAAACCAAATCGTGACTTCTTTGCCAAAGATAGCTCTTGGGCGCTTTTTCCTGTTTTGATTTTTGCTGTTATGGCATCTCAAAATCAGTTTGATAGGTTTGATGGGACTCTTTTAGCATTTTTGATGGTAGCTTACGTGATGTTTTTATTAAACTCCGAGCCAGATGCTTTGGCGATAGAAGCTGAAGATTTAGGAGATAAGTTTCGGTGGAATAAGACAGTACCGATGTTGATAGTTGGATTTGCTTTAGTGATTTTTGGAGCAGATTTTACAGTAAGTAGCGCTTCTACGATTGCTCACAAACTTGGAGTCAGCGAGTGGGTAATTGGTGTAATAATGGTCTCCTTGGGTACATCGATGCCAGAACTTGTAGTATCGATTGTAGCTAGTCTCAAGGGCAAAGCAGATATGGCAATAGGAAATATTATCGGTTCAAATATGGCAAATATTACTGTAGTTTTGGGTGGAGCAGCACTGGTAAATAGTATAAAATTGGATATGAGTGGATACATCTTTGATATTGCTGTAATGTTGATTGCTACTTTGATGCTAGTCTTTATCACCGCAAATAGAATGTATTCAAAGTCTGCTGGTATCTCTTTATTTGTTTTGCTGGCTCTATTTTTGAGGCATACTGTAGCATCTTTTGCATAAATTGAAATAAAAGGCTTAAAATGTGTGGAATTGTAGGATATATTGGAAATAAAGAGAAAAAAGAGATTATTCTTAGTGGATTAAAAGAGTTGGAGTACAGAGGTTATGATTCAGCAGGTATTGCGGTAATCAAAGATAAAGAACTACACAGCTTCAAGGCTGTCGGCAAACTCAAAAACTTAGCCCAAAAAGCCAAAGATTTCAAGAGTGATGGTTTTGGAGTAGCAATTGGTCATACGCGCTGGGCGACTCACGGTAAACCAACAGAACTAAATGCTCATCCTCATCTTGGAGAATATAGCTTTGTAGTACACAATGGTATCATAGAAAATTATCAAGAACTCAAAAAAGAGCTTGAAGCAGAAGGGGTAAACTTCCTTAGTCAAACTGATACGGAGACAATTGTCCATCTATTTGAGCAAAATATCAAAAGAGGAGACGATCCCCTTGAAGCTTTTAAAAACACTATCAAAAAGCTAGATGGAGCTTATGCAATACTTCTTATTAGTGAAGTTACCCCTGATAAGATATTTTTTGCAAAGAGTGGCTCTCCGATGTTAGTTGCTTTTAATGGAGATGAGGTCTATTTTGGTTCTTCGGATACTGCTGTAATTGGCAAAGCAAAAGAGGCTTATTATTTAGAAGATGGAGAGTGGGGTGTAGCTTCTCTTGGAAATGTAGAAATTTTCAAAGGTGGTAAAAGAGTAGATTTTACTACCAAGCCTCTTCCTTCAGACAAAGCGATGGCTCAAAAAGATGGCTTTAGATTCTTTATGGAAAAGGAGATTTACGAGCAAAGTAGTGTAATTAGTGATACAATTTTGGGGAGAGCCTTTGGTGATAGAGTGGAGTTTGAGGAGTTGGATGAGAGCTTTTTTGATGGTATCCAAGAGATAAAAATTTGTGCTTGTGGTACTAGCTACCATGCAGGGCTTACTGCATCTTACCTTTTGGAGAGAATCTCAAAGATTAGATGTAGTGTAGAGATTGCTTCAGAATTTCGTTACAAAGAGCCTCTACTCCAAAAAGATACACTTTTTGTTACAATCTCCCAAAGCGGTGAAACAGCCGACACGCTAGAAGCGCTCAAAATGGCAAAAAGAGCAGGCTTAAAGAGTCTTACGATTTGTAATGTAGATAACTCTTCAATCGTAAGAGAGAGTGATTTTTCAATACTTACTCGTGCAGGAATCGAAAAAGGTGTAGCCAGTACAAAAGCTTTTGCTACCCAAGTTATGGTTTTGTGGATGTTTTCACTTTTTTTAGCGGATAAAAGAGGCGTAATCCAAAAAGACAAATTACAAAAAGAGTTGCAAGCTATTTTGCATATCCCAAAAGTATTAATAGTTGAGGATAAGCTCCATGAGAAGATTCATCGTCTCTCTAAACGTTATCTTCATGGTCACGGCTTCTTTTTTATCGGTAGAGATATATTTTTTCCTCTAGCTCTGGAGGGGGCGTTAAAGCTCAAGGAGATTAGTTATCTTCACGCAGAAGGTTATCCAGCAGGAGAGATGAAGCACGGTCCAATTGCTCTAGCTGATAGTGAACTTTTTACCATTGCTTTGATGCCAAAAAGTCTACTCTATGATAAAATCAAATCAAATGTCGAAGAGTTAAGTGCTAGAGATAGTACTATTTTGGCAATCTCTCCAGAGCCTTTTGATATTGCAGATGATTTTATTCAAACAAAACACTCCTCTCATCCGATGGTAGAGTTTTTTGAGATGATGTTAATTACTCAACTTTTAGCTCTTGAGATTTCTATTCGTCTTGGAAATGATGTAGATATGCCAAGAAACTTAGCAAAGTCTGTAACTGTAGAGTAAAATGAAAGAGGTCAAGCTTCTGGTTTAAGGGGTGATGAGGTCTACTTCTAGCTCACTAAACCAGCTTTTGATTCTCTTTTTTGCATTTTTGAGGATTTGCTTTTTGAGGCTTTCGTCTAAATCTTTAGTTTTTAACTGTTCTAAAATGCCTTTTAATGTCTTGGTAGAATCTATATCTATCTCTAAGTTAAAATCTCTTTTTATCTCCTCTTTTAAGACTTCAAAATCTATAGAACCAAAACGATTGTGGGTATTTTTGAAGCCTTGAGCTACTTTTAGAGCCTTTGCTACTCCAATAATCAAGATAACTTTTTTGACTCCAAGATGTTTTGAGATTTTCAAGGAGTCATAAATAAAATTACCAATTTCTATAATCTGTGTCTGATTAAAATTCTTCTTTGCAAGCTCAAATGAACTATTTCCAAGAGTCAAAACCACCTCATCAAAACCCTCAGCCAAAGCCACTCTAATCTCGGCTTCTACACTCTTTAAAAAAGCTTCATTTGATACAGGTTTGACAAAGCCACTACTCCCTAAAATAGATAATCCTCCAATGACTCCTACCTTTGGATTTGCGGTAGATTTTGCCAACTCTTCACCATTTTCAATCGATACTGAGATAAAAATCTCATTATTTTCTCCTAGAATTTCATAACATCTTTTTATCTCTTTTAATGGTACTGGATTGATTGCGGGGAAGCCTTTTGGAGCTTTTAGTCCATCTTTTGTTACTACTCCTACCCCTAAACCGGCAAAGAGTTTGGCTCTGCCAAATATGTATGGTTGATGTGGAAAAGGATTTAACTTCAAAGACTCTTTGGAGCTGGCAATTGTAACGATTATCATAGCGCCTTTTGTCACATCCAAATCATCATTATCCATCTTTTTATTGTAGGAGGTGACGACTCCTCGTATCTTTACAAAAACAGAGAGTGCAGAACAAAAAGCAAAAAGTGTATGAACTCCTGTGGTGTAGCCTCTTCTTAATTTTTTGGTCTCTTTCACCTACTCCCTTTGAAAGCTTAAAAAAGGAAAAACCTGCTATAATTTTAACTCTTTTTTAGAGGGGTGTCCGAGCGGTCGAAGGAGCACGCCTGGAACGCGTGTGTAGCGCAAGCTACCGTGGGTTCGAATCCCATCCCCTCTGCCAGAAAAATAGCTAGAATAGTTTAATAGCATCTAATAGTTTCCATAGAATCTTAAATATTACTACCGGGCAGGGAGTATATCTCTCCATCCATCAAAAATGACTTGCTCTCTCCTCGATGGTAGAGCAATATCTTTTGAGTTGCCTACAAAATCATCTCTGCTAACAATAATAAATCTATTTTTATACTCAAAATCCAGCTTGTAGGCGTGAAGCATCAATCTTTTTGCCCCGCAGTAGTAGAGTCTATCTTTTTGGTTGAGTCTCTCTTCCAAATACGCTTCAGCTATCTCAAAATCTCTTCCATAAAGTGGATCTCCTACGATTGGATGCCCAACGCCAAAGAGATGGATTCTGATTTGATGGGTTCTACCAGTTAGAGGATTGCACTCTAAAAGAGTGACATCTTTTTGATTGTCGTAAAATAGAGGCTTGAAGATAGTTTTTGCTTTCTTGCCTCTGACATCCAAAAATACTTTATGTTTGGTTTGAGAGTAGTCATCATTTATCAAAATAGACCTCTCCACTACAAAAGATTTCTTTACCTCCCCAAAAACCCAAGCTCTGTAACTCTTTTTTATCTTTTTTGCTTCAAAAGAACTCTTCAAAAAGCTCTCGGCCTCTCTGTGAAGACTAGCCAAAAGTACACCTGAAGTCTCTTTGTCTATTCTGTGGGTAGAGTTGGCATTTATACCCCCATAATTTCTTACCTCATCAAGCATAGAATATGGTGTCGTCATCTTTTTAGGGTGAACCAAAACTCCACTTGGTTTGTCAAAGACTACAAAATCTCTACTTCTAAAAAAAGGCTTTAGACCTCTTGAGAGTGGCTTGAAATGTACTACTTCTACTTCTCCTTGTAGTTCTTGAGATTTATCTTTTAATCTCTCCCCATTGAGCAAAACTCTACCTCTGTCTATCATTCTTTGGGCTTGACTCATAGATACTCCAAACTCTCTCATTACCCAGACAAAAGCTTTTTGAGTCTCTTGAAGATAAAAACTCTCCTTGATAAATGGCATATTCTCTCCCTGCTTGACTTACACTCTAATCTCTACGCCTTCTTTTGTAACTCTTACTGTTTTATACTTATCATACTCTACATTTGAGCCATCTTTTATCTTTACAAACTTTCTTTTAGTATAGTCTACTTCATAATCTCCACTCTGCTTCAAAGATAAATCTACACAGAGTTTTGCGGCTTGTTGGATTAGATTGTCTGGGAGATTTTGTTTGTCTGTACGGATGATGAGGTGACTAGAAGGAATCCCTCGAATATGCATCCAGATATCATTTGCTTTAGCAAGAGAGAGAAGTTTTTGATTCTCTTTTGAGTTTCTACCTACAAAAATCTTATACCCATCAATCCAGTAGAGTTCTCCATACTTTAGCTTCTCTTTTTTCTTTTTAGCTCTTCCTTGTTTTGGAACCAAAAGCTCAATCTCATACGGCTCAGAACTATTCTCAATTGAGTAGATGATGTTTTCATAAAAAGCTATTTTACCTTCAAGGTTCTCTTTTTCGATATGAATATTTTTAGCTTTTGATTCTAGCTTTTTTGCTAAATCAAAATAGTACTGACTGAATCTATTTTTAGCCACACCCTCTGGCAAGGGAATAGTAACTTTTTTACCTTCAAAATCATGACACTCCAGACTTTTATCATAATTTTTTATCTGATGTAAATTAGCCAGGATGAGAGTCCCATATTCACGATAAATCTTTGCTTTTTGCTCCAACTCTTGACTATCTTCTAGAGATTTGAGAGCCTTTTGAACTCTTTGAAGTCTCTTTTTGATTATCTGTAGACGCTGTGATTTTACACTTTTTAAATATTTTTCTTGATGCTTTTCATAATTACTCTTGAGCCAAGCCTCCACATCTTCTAGCTCCTTTTGCTCTCTCCTTTGCTCAAAAGGTTTTAGAGGAATTAAGGGAGTATTTGGTTTTACGACTCTGTAAGATTTTGAACTATCGACATGATGTAGAGCTTCGATTACTACTCCTTCATCATTTAGCAAAATAGCATTTGTGTATCTGCCTGTAAATTCTAGCTGAAGAGTTACTTTTTGTTCTTTGTATTGACTCTTTGGACGAACTACAATCTGTAAAATCTTATCATTACCTAGAGTTTTTATCTCTAAAATGGTACTAGAAGAGATTAGTTGATGTAAAAGCGTGTCAAAAGGAGCATTCATCTCTTGTGGAGGGCGTTTTGATGGTGCCTTGTAGATTGTAGAGTTTGAGCGGGTCATATCAAAAAAGATACTCTCTTCATCCCCAAAATCAATCTCTATTACATTATTTTGGACTCGTCTTGCTCTTTTGATTCTTTTGTACTTTTTTAGATAGTTAGCGAGCGCTTTTAGTTGATAAAATCTCATCTTAACCTTTCTCAATCTTGGCGATAAAAAATCCATCAATCAAAGAGTCTGGCAATACTCTTACACACTTTTGTAAAGAGTTATCAAAACTTCTCTTGTTCCATGACAAAAGACCACTTTGTACCCTTTTTAGAGGGAGATTTATCTTAGAGAGTTTAGCAGTTGGCTCTTTTTGGAGTAAAAAGTTTACAACCTCTTCATTCTCTTCTGGAGCAAATGAACAAGTAGAATAGACTAAAACGCCACCTTTTTTGAGAGATTTCCAAGCAGACAAAATCAACCTTTTTTGAAGTTTTTGACTCTCTTTTATCTTTCTTAGCGACCAGTAGGAGAAGCTTTTTGGGTTTTGAATGTGAAATTTAGATTCTGAAGAACATGGAGCATCAAGCAAAACTCTATCAAACATCAAAGGACATATTTTGCCAATTGCTCTACCATCTTTGTTGTAAGTGTGGATTGTATTAGATCCAAAGAGTTGGATATTTCTTTTTAATCTAAAAAATCTATCTTTTTTTGGTTCTACAGCAGAAACCCAGCCACTAGCTCCTACCTTTTGAGCAATTAGTAGAGTCTTACCTCCTGGAGATGCGGCCAAATCCAAAATCTTTTCACCACTTTTTGCCTCAAGAGCTTCTACAGCTAGTATTGAAGAGATGTTTTGGATATAGATTTTACCCTCTACAAAAGCCCTACTTTTAGAGAGTGCCTCCTTTTTATCTGAATCAACAAAATAGACACCATCTAAACCATCAAAAGATTTTGGATGCAAACTTCTTAGCTCTTCTAGCACTTCATCACCTGCTTTTAGACGATTGATACGAAAGCTCACTTTTTTAGGGGATGAGAAACTCTCTTTGACTAGCTCAAACTCTCCAGCAGGAATAATTTGCCCAAGCCTATCTAAAAATTCACTTGGAAGATTTGACATTTTTAGTTTTACTTTTTAGTTTTGATTTTTTCTCTCTAAGTACGGAAAACTTCCAACACCAATTAATAGCAAGGTAGATTAAAAAGGCTACTACTATTGAGTAAAAGGCTGTCCCAACATAAAGAGGTACTACAATATCGCTCCAGTGATTACTAAACCACTCCATCGTAAGCTCCACCTCTCCTACACCTTCTCGACCTAGAATAAAATTGCCAGTCAAATACTCCATATAATACATTGCAGGCATTGTCAAAGGGTTGCTTAGCCAGACCATAGCAATAGCAATTGGAACGTTAAAACGGATAAAAGGGGTAGTAGCTACGACACCGGCCATCTGGAAAGGCATCGGAATAAATCCCCAAAAAAGTCCAATCCCAACACCTCTTGAGATTGATTTTCTATTGATGGAGAAGTACTCTTGAGGAATATTATACTTCTCGAGAGCTTTTATTATTCTATTTGGAGATTTATCCTTTTTTCTCTTTTTAAATAATCTTCTAATCATTTGCCAAAAATTGTCGAACCGACTCGAATTAGATTTGAACCAGACAAAATAGCTAGCTCAAAATCTCCACTCATCCCCATTGAGCAGATTGAGGCACCATCTAATTTATCAAAAATTGCTCTTGTCGTCTCAAAGCTCTTTTTGACAATCTCTTCATCTTCTGTATGAGCGCCGATACTCATCACCCCTTTTAAATTGACAGAGTCAAATCTCTCGGAGATTTCTTGGTAGATATCAATAGCCTCTTCTGGAGCGACTCCCGCTTTTGATGGCTCTTTGGCACTATTTATCTGCAAAAGTGCATCCATCTTTTTACCTTTTGCTTTTAATCTTTTATCAAGTGCTTCAGCTAATGAAATAGAATCAATTGAGTGTGTCAAAAAAGGGTCAATATCGATTAGTTTGTTGATTTTATTTGTCTGGATTCTACCTACCATATGCCACTCAAGTGGTAGTTCAGATGTAGATTGGACTCTCTCTTGGAGCTGTTGAATCTGATTCTCTCCGAAAGCTCTTTGACCAAGAGCGTAGAGCATTTTGACACTTTCAATATCGCTATATTTACTTACTGCTACGATCTTTACAATATGGTGACCGCTGACTTGAAGCCTAGCTTTTTCTACTCTTTGGATTAAATCCTCAAGATTTCTTGCCAAAAGTTCTTTTTTCATAGCATTATTTATCAAGACCCAAAGAAGATGAGCCTTACTCTCCTTTTTTGATGTAATTATACACTATTTTGGATATGATAAGATATTTTAAACTTTAAACTAGGAAGCTTTAGCTTCTAGTCTAAGCTAAATTACTCCTTTGGGTAGATTGTCTCAATTTCACTCTCAAAATAACTAGGTAGACTCATGTAAGCCTCTCCAGAGTCTTTATCCGTAAAGAAAAAGTATTCGCAGTCTCTATTTTGGATTAAGCTTTTCATCTCATCTTCTGGGGTATTATAAGCTATAATTGTTGATTTTTGAGGGTATTTGCAGATATCTTCACCAATTCCATCTACACTACTTTCATAAACAATGACATTATCAGCTATCAAAAAGTATTCATCAGGAGGTAGCGTCCCAGAGTTTAGAGCTACGAAGTAATCACCTTTTGATTTGATATATTTGAATAAATCCTCATAAAACCTATAATCATCTACAGCTACCTCATCAAAAAAGAAACCATCAATCTTTGGGTACAACTCTATCCATCTATCAATTTCAGATTTTATATCTTGAATATCTCTGGAAGCATACTCAGTATTTAAGTAGCCAATTACCATCTTATCGCCACTTTTTAGAGAGTCTATAATTTGGATGTAGTGAGAATCGCTCTCATCTCCAGCACCATTGTCTGGATTGATGACTACTATCATAGATTGATTTGTATCTATCACTTTTTGCCAAAGCTCAGAGTCATAAAAATAAGCTGGTAGAAAAAGTCTCTTATTTGATATGGTGATATTGCTCTCAGAAGAGCTGTTATTCTCATCTACAGCAGAGAGATTACTATCACTGCTAGTTGAGAGTTCTCCGCTATTGATACCACTTTCACAAGCATTAAAAAGCAGAACCAAAAAGATGGTAAAAAATATACTCTTAAGCATAGCTAACTCCTGAGTTTTACTTTTTCATCAATATACTTTTGGATAAAATCTTTAACTTTCCCATAAATAAAAGAGTCTTTGTAACCTTCGATTTTACCACCGCTTGCATTTGGATGTCCACCACCTGCACCAATTACTTCTGCCATTTTTGAGACATCTATTTTATCATTACTTCTGAGACTAAAGTTGCCTCTAGAGTTTACATCCATATAAAAATCATAATCAGGGTTTGCTACCAAAAAGGCATTGCCAATTAATGAAGCACTTCCGATATTATATCCCAAAAGTCCCTTTGCATTTTCATATTTTATTGTTAGATTATCTCTATTTTTACTAAGGAGTTTTGTCATAAAATCAGCTACTAAATTATCTTTTGTATCATTCTTTTGCCCAATAAAAAAGGCTTTTTTATTTGCATGGAGAGCATCATCTAGAATGATTGGAGCATCATCTAAATTATGACTGTTTAGTATATTTTTTGCTGAATCTATCAACCAAAAACGATATCTCCTATCTTCATCTGGAAACAAAATACGATTAATTTCTCTTGCACCACTAATCATTCCAAGAAGTACTTTTCCATAAGCAAAATATGGACTTTCATCGACCCAAATATCAATAGCATTGATTGCATCTACTATTTTTGAATACTCTTTTTTGGTGTCAAAACCGAAGTTTTCTATAAGCCAATCGTAGGTAATTTTAGTAGCACAGCGATTATCATCTAAATAGTACCACTCAAAATGCTCAGAAGCACTAAGACCTGTGAGATGGTGGTCAAGAAGAGTGATTTTAGCACCGACACTGTTTGCCTCTCTTTCCAAAACTCTACACTCTTTTGTAGTCAGATTCAAATCTGTAATCAAAATCAGTTTCTCATCATTACTCTCACAAGATTTAATATCAGAGATTATCTCTTCAATTCTAGCACCTACTTCTGTACCATAGTTTGCATTGTAGCACTTTATAAAATCAAACTGTTTTGTGGTTAAATATTGACATCCATATCCATCTAAATCGATATGCGACAGGTGGTAAACTCTCAAAAATCCTCCTAAAATAAAAGACCAGCACAGATAAATCACTCAAACAGCTGGTCTAGAGTCAAATCGTGTAAAAAATGGTCTATTTTATCTTGAAATGTAGCCAAAAATGGGGAGATTGCACAACTTCCTATTACTCCATTTGGACAGTTATCACTGTAGAGTGAGCAGTCAAATACAGATGGTCTTTTACCTTCTGCTGCGATTATAATATCGTAGACGGTTATTTGGGAGAGACTGCTTTTTATAGCAAATCCACCCTGCGCTCCTCTGTGAGATTCCAAAATATCTTGTTTTGCTAAATTGTGGAGAATCTTTGCCAAAAAGCTTTTTGGGATACAAAGCTCCTTTGCCAACTGTTCTGCCCCAATTGGTCTATCTGATTTTCTAATCTTATCAAGAGATAAGAGAGCATACTCACTCGCTCTAGTTAGCAACATAAGCTTCCCCTCTGTTAAAAAAATATAAATTTATAATCTATCTTTTTGATATCATACTAAAAATCCAGGCGACTCTTTAGTTGAAGATATCAATATTTAGGAAGAAGCTTTTGATAATCTTATCAAGAGTCTTCTCCCTAAAAGAATCAAAAAACATTTAAGCTTGAGTTTCTAGTTTTGCTTGTTCTTCTATCTCTTTGTATGTTTCAATGACATCGCCAACTTTGATATCATTGAAGTTTTCTAGCATTAATCCACACTCAAATCCAGCTCTAACCTCTTTTGCATCATCGCTGAATCTTTTCAAAGAGCTAATTTTTGTATCGTAGACTACGACACCATTTCTGATAAGTCTAGCTTTTGAGTTTCTAGTGATTACACCATCTGTGACCATACATCCAGCAATTGTACCAACTTTTGCTACAACAAATGTTTCTCTTACTTCAGCTTGACCTGTGACTTCTTCTTTGATTACAGGAGACATCAATCCACCAAGTAGAGCTTGCACCTCATCAATCAAGTCATAAATGATAGAGTAAGTTTTGATATCAATTCCTAGCTCTTCTGCTTTTTTCTTGACTGCTCCAGTTGGTCTGACATTAAATCCAAAAATCAAAGCATTGCTACTAGCATCGGCTAAGAGTACATCATTTTCACTGATTCCTCCAACACCAGAGTGAATTACCTCCACTTTTACCTCATCATTTTTGAGTTTCTCAAGTGCCGCTTTTATAGCTTCTAATGAACCTTGTACATCAGCTTTGACAATTAGAGGAAGCTTTTTGATTTTACCTTCAGCAATGAGACTTCCAAGCTCATCAATTGAGACTTTTGTAGATTTAGAAAGCTCTTTGACTCTAGCATACTCTTTTCTCTTTTGAGCCAACTCTCTTGCTTCTTTTTCATTATCCATAGCTACTAAAATCTCTCCAGCTTGAGGCACTTCCTGTAAGCCAACAACAGCAGCAGGTGTACTTGGACCAATCTTTTTGGCTCTACTTCCATCATCTAAAATTAGAGTTCTTACTTTCCCAAAGGTAGTACCAACAATTACACTATCACCCACACTCAAAGAGCCATTTTTGATGATAACATTTGCAACAGCCCCAAAGCCTTTTTCCAAAGAACTCTCAATTACTACAGCCTTTGCATTTCTTGTAGGATCAGCTGTAAGCTCCATGATTTCAGCTTGAATCAAAATAGTCTCAAGAAGCTCATCAATTCCTTCGCCACTATGAGCAGAGACATTGACAAACTCATACTCTCCACCCCAATCTACTGGCAAAATCCCTAGCTCTGCAAGCTGAGACTTAACATTATCAGGATTTGCTGTTGGTTTATCAATCTTATTTACAGCAATGATAATTGGTACATCTGCAGCTTTTGCATGGGAGATTGACTCTTTAGTTTGGGGCATTACCCCATCATCTGCTGCTACAACAATAATAGCAATATCAGTAGCTTGAGCTCCTCTTGCCCTCATTTGAGTAAATGCAGAGTGACCAGGAGTATCAATAAATGTGATTTTTTGACCATTCTTTTCTACCTGGTAAGCTCCCACGTGCTGAGTAATTCCACCTGCTTCTTTGTCTGCTACTTTTGTAGAGCGGATTTTATCAAGTAGTGAAGTCTTACCGTGGTCGACGTGTCCCATCACTGTAATAATTGGAGCTCTTGGCTCTTCTACACTATTTGGAACCTCATCATAAGCTTTTACATAATCTAAAGCATCAAGAGGATTGATAGTCTCTACCCTTACATCAAACTCCTCTGCTAAAATCTCGATAGAATCTTTATCAAGAAAATCATTTTTTGTCACCATTGTCCCTAGAGAAAATAGCACTTTTACTACATCACTGACACTTTTGCCTACTTTTTCTGCAAACTCATAGACTCTTACATCTTCAGGAATCTTTACCACATCAACCTTTTTTATCTCATTTTGACTCTTTTGAGGTCTCTTTTTCCTCTTTCCACCTCTTGCTCCAGATGGTCTTTTAGAAGAAAACCTTGCTTGAGTACCTCCAGCTTCAGCTCTTTTTCTTGCTTCTTCTCTTCTTTTTTGGTCTTGACGCTGTTGCTCCTCATAGATATTTCTATCTGAAAAATCCAAAAGCATAATCTCTTGCTCTTCATAAAGCTCAACACTATCCCCAAAGCTTCTATCTCCAAGCTCAATCTTTTCTCCAGTACCTTTTGTATTAATTGGAGCTTTTTTCTTCTTCTTTTTTGGGGCTGTAGCTCTTTGCTCTTGCTTTGGCTGAGAACTCTTTGTAAATAATGGAGTCTGCTTCGATTTAATACTAGTTGAAGTCTCTTTCGTCTCCCCTTCTACTTGAGGCGTAGATGATTTTGCTTTTTTTAGGATTTGTACTTTTCTTCTAAGAGGTCTTTTTACCTCTGTGGTAGATGCTGATCTTATCTGATTTGTGGTCGATTTTGACTTTGTAATAATCCCTTTTCTCTTTTTGACACTCTTTTGCTCTTTGGCTGGGGACTCTTTTTCTTCTTGCTCTTTTTGAGCTTCACTTTTATTAGAGTCTTTCTCCTGAACTTTTGTCTCTTTTGATTTAGAAGAGGACTCTTTAATATCTAATTTTTTTATCTTTTGAGAACTCTTTTTTGGTCTCTTTTTTGACTCTTTTTTTAGAGAGGCTTTGTACTCTCCACTCATAATATACTCTACAATTTTGGCTGCATCATCTACTGATACAGTACTAGTTGCTGTTTTTACATCGTGTCCAAGATTTGAGGCGATTTTTATCATCTCTTTGTTTGAGATTCCTACCTCATCTGCAATTTCACGAATTTTTACCCTACTACTATCCATTAATATTCAACTCCTTTAATAACTTTTCAAAACAACTAATCTCTACAGATAATCGTTTTGATAATTTTTTTATTTTTTTGCTATCGACTAAACAGTGATGACATAGATAACTACTTCTACCCTCTCCACAAAAAGGTGTGATTTGTTGGTTTTTTATCTGGAATCTTATCAAGTTGTTTTGAAAATCTCTTTTTCGACAAGCAATGCACATCCTGATTGGATATTTTTTATCTTTGATTATACCCAAAAAGTTATCCTTTTCCAATTACACCAATATTATCCAAAGAGTGTTCAAAAACTCTAAAGTGTGGAAATCTATTTCTAAGGGTCTCAGCAATATCGATGGCATCATCGGCATAGCAAAGATTGAAAAATGTAGAACCACTACCACTTAATGTACTCATCAAAGCCCCTCTTTCAAGAGCCAGTTTTTGTACTTCAAAGAGTTCTGGCATCATTGACATTCTTCTATCTTGATGAATCTTATCTTTTGAAGCTACTCTAAGCTGTTCCCATGATTCACTCATAAAAAGTGCTGTCATATAAGCTGCTCTTGAAAGTGAGTAGATAAGCTCCTCTTTTTTATACTCTTTTGGTAATACTGTTCTAGATTTGGCTGTAGAAATTGTACGGTCTGGGACTACCAAAATAGCTTTTAGATATGATGGTAAGCGTCTCTTTTTACTATAGACTCTATCTCCTTCGATACAAGCTACATTAAATCCACCCATTACTGCTGGAGTAATATTATCAGGGTGAGGTTCATATTTTAGAGCAGTATTTAAAATTTTTCTCTTATTAAATCTCTCTCCAGTTGCTAAATATGCGGCTGTAATTCCTGCAACAATTACGGCTGAAGAGCTTCCAAGTCCTCTTGAGATTGGTATTTTATTGATAAACTCAAATCTAAAAGGAGGTGCTTTTTCTCCGCCACTTAATTTTCGGAACTGTTCATTAAAAACATGCATAAAGAGGCTATTTTTTTTTATTTTTGGACTGCTAGCTCCCTCACCTCTAGTGGAGATACTTAAAAACTTAGATGGTTTAATGACAATCTCATTTCTCAAATCTACAGCAAGACCCAAGGTATCAAAACCAGGACCTAAATTGGCACTAGTTGCTGGAACACTTATATACAATTTTTACCCTATTGATGGAATATAATAAAGAGGTTCTTTCTCTTTACTCTTTTTGATTTGACTCCAGAGATTTGGGAGTACAAACTCCGCTTTTGGCATCTCTTCAAACTTCTTTGTAATTATATTCTCTTTTTCTTTTATAAAATATAATTTTCCCATAGCTTTTATTGGTCTATTGTTATTTAGTTCAAAACCCAACGTTCCAAAAAAAGGAACTCCTTTTATAATTTCTAAACTTCTTAAAGTAATAAATGTGAGCTTAATTCCCATAAAAGTACCAGGACCATTGGTGTAGATGATTTCTGATATTTTATACTCTTTTAAAAGGGAGTTTAACTCTTCGACCAATATATCTGAAATAAAACTATTTACCTCCCAACTCTTGAAAAGTTTATCATCTTTGTAGAGTCCAAACTGCAAGGGGGAACTGATTGAGTTTATCAGTAGTTTATACTCTTGCAAATGCTTTCTCATAACTTTTATTATAAGCTTTTGATAGTGATACTATTTCATAGTTTGCTTGGCTTGATAATAGCTCTTTTGTCAAGAGGTGATTTAGTGAGTGGCTACCAGCAAATGAGATATATTTCCCTAAAATTGTATATCCTAAGAGTTTCATATCACCCATAGCATCTAAGATTTTATGTCTGACAAATTCATCTTTGTAGCGTAGACCTTCAGGGTTTAGGACTCTATGTTCATCCAGACCAATAGCATTTTTTAAGCTTGCTCCAAGAGCTAGATTTTGACTTTGAAGGTACTGAATATCTCTAGCAAAACCAAATGTCCTAGCTCTAGCAATCTCTTCTGTGTAGCTATGCTTTTTAAAATCAAATACAAATCTCTCCTTGCCAATTACTGGGTGAGGAAAATCTATTTCAAAATCAAAGATAGCTCCATCGTAAGGTTCAAGCCTAGCAAACTTTTTGCCATCTCTTACTTCGACAGCTCTTTTTACTTTTAAAATCCTTTTAGGTTTTTTTTGTTGTTTAATGCCAGCTTCATTCAAAAGTAGTACAAAAGAGATTCCAGAACCATCCATAATTGGCATCTCATTACCATCTACTACAACTCTTAGATTATCAATACCAAAAGCGTAAAGAACAGATAAGAAATGCTCAATTGTAGAGACAAAACCTCTATTGGGGTCTCCAATTACTGTTGCCATTTTTGTATCTATTACCGATTCGGGGGAGAGGGGGATACTAAGATGAATATCACTTCTATAAAAAATTATTCCACTATCACAATCCATCGGCTCAAGCCGAAGATGTATAGATTCTCCTTTGTGGAGACCAATCCCCACAACCTCTACAGGTTTTGCCACTGTTTTTTGATACATACAAAATCCTTATATATACTGAGACCAATTACAAAATATAGTCATCTCTACTTAGCATTATATCAAAAATCGCTCTGTTTAAAATCTAATACGATAATTTGAAGATAATAATTATTTTTAAGAGTAGATTATTTTAATATTTGATTAGACTATTAACACTAACAGAGATATATTTTAATTGATTATTAATAGGTTTTGAATGGATTAACTTCTGATTAACTTAAAAAGTTATACTTAATATTTTTATAAGCTTAAAGTCTCAAAAATGAAATTTGATGATAGAAAACTTTGATAAAAGGCTATTTCAGTAATAGATATGAAACTTATTTTTTGTTATACTCTCTGCAGAGACAAATCAAATCTTGAAGGAGTAATAATGGGTACAAAGAGTAAAATAGCTCTCTTATCCGCTTTGCTACTTCTGTTTCTAATCATCTGTAGTTGGTACAAAGCCAACACAATGAGTCTGAAACCAGAGTTAGCCAAAGATAAAAATATTAGTCAGCTACAAGAGACTAAAGTTGCGGTTAAGAGTCTTCCAGTCACATTTGATGTAGTAAAAAATGGAAGTGGAGTAGATATTAAAGGTAATTTCCAAAATGAAAATCAGATGAAGAGTTTTGGAGATAAATTTGCAAAATCTGGAGAGATTCACTATTTAGCTGGTGATTTTGCCAAAAATAGAGAGCCAGACAAAGCATTGCTATTGGCAGAGAGTTTGACTCCTCTATTTAATGAAGTATTTATTGAGGGTAGAATCCACTATGAAGGTGATGAGATAATTATTGAAGGGGTCTTAAAAGATGATAGTTCAAAAGAGAAACTCGTAGCTCTTTTGAAAGATTCTAAAATACCTTATGCTGACAATACCACTGTGCTGGCAAAACCTAAAAAAGACTCTTTTATGAGTTTGAGCAAGGATAAAAATAACAATTACAGTCTTGAAGCTAAACTAGCATCTGATGCAGAAAAGCAGGCACTTTTAAGCTCTTGTGATGGTATTGTAATTCCTGATACCAAAGCTGTAGTAATAGATGATATCTACAAACCAAACAGTTGGCAAGAGACTATTTCTAAACTGATTCCAATTGTAAGAGATGATTTTATAGAGGGTAGAGTTTATTATGTAGACGGTAAAATTGGTATAGAAGGGATAGCAAAAGATGAAGCTACAAAAGCTAAAATCCAAAAGATTTTGGAAGAATCAAATATTCCTTACACTAATAAAGTAGAAGTCGTACCAAAACCTAAAAAAGACTCTTTTATGAGTTTGACCAAAGATAAAAATAACAATTACAATCTTGAAGCTAAGCTTGCATCTGATGCAGAAAAAACAGCACTTTTAAGCTCTTGTGATGGTATTGTAATTCCTGATACAAAAGCTGTAGTAATAGATGATATCTACAAACCAAACAGTTGGCAAGAGACTATTTCTAAACTAATTCCAATTGTAAGAGATGATTTTATAGAAGGAAAAGTCTACTATGCAAATGGCAAAATTGGCATAGAAGGAGTAACAGCATCAAAAGAGGCTCAAGAGAAAATCAAGTCAATTTTGGAAGCATCAAATATCCCTTATAAGATGGATATCAATCTCCAAAAACCAAAAGCTCCAGAGTATAAATATGATGAGATTTATAAGAGTATGACTCCTAAACAGAGAGAGCTTAGTAAAAAGATAGAGGAGAATATCTCTGCGCTTTTGAAAGTGGAAAATATTACATTTGCCACTGGTAAAGCTGACTTGACTCCAAAAGGCAAAGAGATAGTCAAAAGAATTGCAAATGTACTAAAAAGATATCCAAATGTACATATTGAAATAGCAGGACACACTGATAATGTAGGAAATGATTTAGCAAACCTCAAGCTATCTCAAAAAAGGGTCGAGAGTGTCAAGCGTGAGCTAATCAACTTGGGAATTGATGCAAAAAGGTTAAGTGCAGTTGGTTATGGGGAGACTAAGCCAAAAGTACCAAATGATACTCCAGAACATAGAAAGGCAAACAGAAGAGTGGAGTTTCATATTATCAAAATTGAAGAGGAGGGACAATAATGTTAGAGTTGATGTCTAAGATTTTTATCTGTTTATTAATTGCGGCGTTACTAGGATTTATCATCGGTTACTTGATTGGTAAAATGACTTGTAAGGATAAAGATAAAGAGAGTCATTTAGTCGATAAAGATGATGATTGTGGGAAAAAAAAGCAAAGCTCAAAAGAGGATGATAAAGAGTCAAAAAATTTAACTGACTCCAAAAAAGATGGCTCTTCCAAAAGTGAGGATACTAGCCTGTCAAGCTCTGCTTTGCTTGCTAATGCTAAAGATAATGAAGATGATGAGGTCAAAAACAAAGACCAAAAAAAAGCAGATGATAAATCAGATACAAATGAGAGTGATTCATCTCTAAAAGATGCTGTAACTACTGCTGGAGCTGTGGTCGCTGGAGCTGTAGCTTCTAAAATGGGTGATGATTCCAAAGATGAAAAGGCAGAATCTGAAGCTGACAAAGCAGAAGCAAAAGATGATGATTCAAGCATTGATGCCAAGTTTGGTTTGACTTCTGGCTCTGAGGATGCAAAAGCAGATGATAAATCAGATACAAACGAGAGTGATTCATCTCTAAAAGATGCCGTAACTACTGCTGGAGCTGTGGTCGCTGGTGCTGTAGCTTCTAAAATGGGTGATGATTCCAAAGATGAAAAAGCAGAATCTGAAGCTGACAAAGCAGAAGCAAAAGATGATGATTCAAGCATTGATGCCAAGTTTGGTTTGACTTCTAGCTCTGAGGATACAAAAGCAGATGATAAATCAGATTCAAACAAGAGTGATTCATCTCTAAAAGATGCCGTAACCACTGCTGGGACTGTGGTCGCTGGTGCTGTAGCTTCTAAAAT
>Ga0256843_1001036_pt1 | contig 22628 bp, 15 predicted proteins | sample AlvinellametaG_FD_191572 | JGI IMG/M metagenome (GOLD analysis project Ga0256843, IMG submission 191572) | Pompeii worm associated microbial communities from hydrothermal vent at the East Pacific Rise, Pacific Ocean - Alvinella | ecosystem: Host-associated > Annelida > Integument > Unclassified ... | reverse complement strand
CCAAAACCCTATATGATGCATCAGTTCAAAGTTGGAGATAGAGACTATTACTATGGAAAGATAGAGTGTAATAGTGGTAACTGTTCTATGAGTATGCCTAAAAAGGTTATAAATATCGGTGCTATTACTCCAAAGTATAAATCAGCTTTACGAAGTGATGTGATGTTTCGCTTAACGCGTGAGATGTTGCAATATGAATATCTGCGTGAGGAGGGTGTACCTGATGATATCATTGCTGCAATTTTACCACTCCACTTTCCAAATGCAGAGCTATTGGAAATAAAAGAGCTTCCCTCTTCTGCATTAGAGGCTTTAAAGTACTTAGAACTTTATATATATATGAAGCAGTTAGCTGGAAAACGACGTTATTTTAATGCGCTTGTATCAAAAGCTCAAGATTATAGGCCTTTTGCTTCAAATCTACCTTTTAGCCTCACGCAAGAGCAAATGGCTGCCATTGAAGATATACAAAAAGATTTGACAAAAGATGTTGCAGCCAAGCGTATGGTTGTAGGTGATGTTGGTAGTGGTAAAACGATGGTCATACTTGCTAGTGCATATATGATGATGCCATATAAGTCTATCTTGATGGCTCCGACTACGATTCTTGCAAATCAACTCTATGAGGAGGCTTTGAAATTTTTACCAGATATGAAGATAGCACTTGTGACAAACAGAACAAAAAAAAGCTCTTTAGAGGAGTATGATTTCATCATAGGAACACACGCTCTTTTATACAGAGAGCTGCCTGAAGCTGCACTCGTAATGGTGGATGAGCAGCATCGGTTTGGAACACAGCAGAGAAATCTTTTAGAGAAGATGATAGCAAAAGGCACAAAACGCCCACATTATCTGCAGTTCTCCGCTACACCAATCCCTCGAACACTCGCGATGATAGAATCAGCCCATATTGATGTCTCTTTAATAACTTCAACACCTTTTAAAAAAGATATAGATTCTAGAGTAATTCATAAAAGTGATTTTCAAGAGTTACTTTTGCATATAAAAGATGAGATAGCTAAAAACAATCAAGTCCTTATAGTCTATCCATTGGTTGAGGAGAGTGAGACTATAGGGTATCAAAGTATAGATGAAGCACGACAATATTGGGAAAAGAATTTTGACAATGTGTATGTAACTCATGGTAAAGATAAAGAAAAAGAGCAGGTCCTTTTAGATTTTCGTGATAATGGAGATATTTTAATCTCTACTACGGTTGTAGAAGTTGGTATATCCCTTCCACGACTAACAACTGTAGTTATAGTCGGAGCAGAGAGACTAGGGCTCTCAACTTTACATCAGTTGCGTGGACGAGTAAGTCGAACAGGCTTAAAAGGTTACTGCTATCTCTATACAAATCAAAATACTTCAGAAAGACTAGATGAGTTTGTAAAAACTACTAGTGGATTTGATATTGCAAATCTGGATCTTAAATATAGAAAGAGTGGTGATCTTTTACGTGGAGTAAATCAAAGTGGATCTCAGTTTAAATGGGTGGATTTTGCAGAAGATAGAGCTATTGTAGAGAAGGTAAAAGAAGATCTGCTTCTTTTACCTAAAGACGATTAATAAAGACCGAATTTTCCGTCATTTCTTTTGTAAAGAACACGAGTTTTATGTTCATTGTCCAAAAAGATTTCAAACATTTTATCACTCTCTTTAAGATCATTTAAGACATCTTCAACTTCACGTGGTTTGTAAAGATCAAGTTCAACTGGCACTATTTCATCTTCTATCTCATGTGCAGCAGCTTTTACACATACATCTTCAGCTTTTGCAACATTAAGACCAACTTTTTGGTGATCAACTTCTTTGTCATGAAGACGACGCATAGCTTTTTGAGCTCTGTCTGTTGCTAAATCAATAGCAGCATAAAGATCTTGGTCATTTTGTTTGATAACGATAGTATTTTTGTGTGCTAGATTGATAACAAACTCAACTACAGAGTGTTCTTTACCTTTTTTAGACTGTGTAGAAACGATCACATTTACTGAAATGATATCAAGATTAAATTTTTTTAATGTCTCTACAGATGCTGTAATATGCTCTTTAATAGCATCTGTAAGTTCAATATTTCTTCCTGTCATTGATAAATTCATGATAAATCCTTTTAATTTTTTCAGATTATATCACGAAAAAGTTTATAATGACGCAAGATTTATAATTTTTGCACGCTTCTTCTGAAATATCTGATAGGCTCTGTAGTAACTGTTGTATCATCAACACTGACTGTGATATCTAGGAGTACACTTCCATTTTGTTCTGGTGTGATAACTTGTGCAAATCGTGCAGAAGTAGGACACGTTGCTGGATAATTGGTATAGCTGTATTTTATAGAAATATTGATATCAAAATAGTCAGCATTTCCATCATTATCTAAATCTGGAGAGAAGTTTAAAGATCTAATGTTACAAGGATTTGTTTCATTGTTATCTAAAGCAATTCTAAGGAGTGCATATTCAGCTGCACTTTTTGCCAATAGTATAGCTTGCTCATGAAGATAGAGATTCACAGTTCTTTTAGTAGTTTGTGAATTCATACCTATAGCTAAAGCCATAATGGTCGCAATGATGACAATAACAGCAATTGCCATAATCATAGCCATGGCATTACGAGATCGTTTGTAAGGTTTATTTATAAAATTGTTTTTTCTTTGCATAAGGAATAATCCCCTCCATGATCTTTAAGTACACTACTTTTTGTACATACCTGTATTTTCATAATAGACCCTATAGACATAAATTTAAAGGTACTAACGTGTTCCATAATAGTTGCTGAACGAATTGTTGTGATGTTGTCATCAAACTGATCACTACTCCCATCACCATCTTTATCTCTCCATGGCTGATAATTATAGTAGAGTTTTAATGTGCCGGTATTATCACCAGTAGCATTATAATCTTCCATTACAACAGCGTAAGCAGTCCAGGCAAGTTGGTAGTACTCATACAGATCCACTCCTGAAAAGTCAGTTCCACTAGATGAGGTAAACTGATCAAGAGTACCAGTTGAAGTGATAGGATGAATAGCCCCTTTATGCTGGTTTATGTAGGAAATATTTCCATCCCAACCATAGTCATGAGCTGCATCGCTATTTGAACCTATAAAATAGATAGCAGCGTCTGAAAAAGAAGAGTTTGAATCACTCAGGAAGTCGATTAGGTTATTGACTGCTGTAGTATTTGTATCTGGAGAGGTAAGTATAGTAGCATTACTATCATCTAGATCAAGGATACCACTCCAGTAGGGCTTTGTATCTCCTCTAAAACCATCACTATCTGAACCTATCCATTCTAAGACTATATAATTTGTCCCTGTTGCACTTCCTATTGGAATTGGATTTGCTCCATTAGCTGGGAAATCAGTTCGTGCAATAACAGAGTCTTTAATCCTATACTGTAGTCTTGAGGCTATCATTTCAACTGCCATTTCACTCTCAGACTGAAGTTGATGATTTACTTTTTCATATAAAAAACTTTTATATGCTTGCGCGAGAAACTCAACACCAAATTTTCCTATGATTCCCATAATTACAATGACAAAAATAAGTTCTATCATAGTAAAAGCAAAACGATTTTTCATCAGTATGACCTCTTATAATAATCAACTTCACCTATATTTGCAACGTAGGTTGTGAGTGATACAAGTGTATTACCATCTTCATCAAAAATAGTTGCTGTCACTTGTTTTAAGTCAACTCTCCCTGTTCCATCAAAACTAGGATTAAATGTAGTGACTATAGTAGAGTTATAATCATCTTTATAACCTTCTGTACTAGGAGTTGGATTTAGAAAAATATGTTGTGATGTGTGCGTTTTATCTTCTGTTGCATCAATTAAGTTATTTGTATTACTATATGAAGGCAGTAGTGTGAGATTATTTAAACATTTACGATGATAGGGTTGCAAAATATGACCAGGACGAAGTCTGTATCTTGGAAGTGAACTATTTGTCTCACACTGATTATTGACATTGATAACATTTGCCAAAGCATTTGTATTACTCGTGTCGATTGAGTTTTCATCCCAATGTACAGTAGTTACTTCATTTAGTTCTGTAGCAGCTGCAAATATAGCCTCTTGAATAAGGTTGGTGTTGGTACTGTTTGCAAGTACCTGGTTCATCATAGGTAATGAAACAACAGTGATTGCAATGACTATAATAGCAAATATAAGCTCAATCAGCGTAAATGCAGACCTTCTTACCACATTGTTCTCCTATTTGTTCTATCTGTTGCATTTTTAGAGGTACTGGTATTTGTCTCTCTTTTTCCGGCCCAATCGTTTCCACTATCTGTAAACTCAACATCAAATTCATTTTTTGTAGCAGCTGCATCGAATTGATCATAGATTAACCATGAAGATGCATTGTTTTCCATGGTAGCTTTATACGGATAACCTCTAGGAGCTGGATTGGCTGCTGTTCCATAGATAAGAGGTGCCTGAGCATTTCCATTGTTTATCGTTATTACCCCATTGAGTGTAATATTATTTGCACTTTTTTGATTTACCGATCCAATTGCACCATATGTGATTGTATTGTGATTTGTATTTATAAACCATCTCGGATCATCAGTGTATTGAGAAGTAGGCCCATTTGGTAAAAAGTTTTTATTACATGTTGTACCTTGTGAATCAGTACCATAACAATATGCTTCATAGTAAATTAAAGCATTACCTGTATTCCCTACAAATCTTTGTCTTGGACCATGTGTACGACCATAAATCATACTACCATTGAGGTCAATAATGTGAGAAGAGTCTGTCCCAATATGTAAAGTAGTCGTTTGATCAGAGATATTAATATCATTAAAGTTGACTTTAAATGGATTGATTTCTTGGTTTGTAGCTCTAGCAAAGTTAAGACGTAGTGCTAATTCAGCACTTCCATTATGATCATGAGTATATACAGTTGACGGAATGGTAAAGTTTATATTTGGAGATGTTACCGTACCTGTTATATTGTTATTTAGCTCTTTAGCTAACATAGTTAGTGATGCTGGAGCATTATTATATTGAAGATCAATGTTATTATTGTTAGAAAAACAACCACTTGTATAGTTTGTTGTAACTGTATTATGGCTATTTTGAGCACTAACATTCAAGTCAAATTTTAAGGCCATATGATCCAAATCATTAGAGATGTAAGTAAATGTAGGAGCATAGTTAATATTGCTTAATGTTGTTAAATGAAAATGATCTGGTAAGATTGTAATGTTAAGATCTGCTGGTTGAATGAAGCGATCACTGTCTGGTGTATCATCAGCATCAACGAGGGCAAACTCCATACCATTTATCTCTTGAATTTTTATATTGTAGACACCTACATTAGTTAAGCTTGTAAGGTGTGAAGCACTACCATCATTAAACTGATCAGGAGTATCTAATGAAAGTGAAGGATCAGGACAGTTCGGTACCATTGTCGGATCTGCTAGTGTTGTAACAAGATTAAGGTTTGTAAAAAATTCATTATAATTAAGAGTAGGATTATTGTCATAATCATTTGCCAAATAACTGAAGTTTACATCTGTTGCTCTAACTAGTAAGCCAGTAGTTGTTGTTATAGTAAAGTTTTTTGGACGGATAGAAAAGTCGTCTGCAGAGTCAGAGTATGAACTAGCTGCATCTTCTATTGGAGAGAGAGTTATAGAACCATTGTTATTATTAACAGAGAAGTCCCAACATTCAGTCCAATTTAAATCAGCAGTATCACAGAAGTAGAACTGGATTACATTACGTTTACTTGCACTGGAGAGGTCAAATGTAGTAATTGGTATACGACCATTATATCCATCAAAATTCTCATAAGTTCCAAGATATTTGATAGGTGTTGCTGAAGTTTCATCTACACTTGAAAGGAAAACTCCAACGCTTTTGTTATTGTCTTGATTTAAAGAAGTTCTATCGATTTCACCTGTTGAAGAATCTATAGCATACAGTAGTAAATCCAAAGAGATATCTTCATTGACTATTTTTGTAGTGATATTGTCATCCCAAAAATTCGGTGCAGTATTACCATCTCTTGTCGCATGTTCGATTGCATTGAAAAATCCAGGAATTAAAGAGTATCTACTTGCTGAATCATAGTTTGTTTCAGACATACACATATAGTCATAGTATGCATAAAAAGCATTGTTATCATCATTATGATAAATCCATCCTTCATCATCATGTAAGAAGTTTAACCAGGCATTTTGTGAATAGTTTCCATTTGGTTCGTAATATTTATAACCTTCTGATTGGATCAGGTGGGAACCATGTGGTGAATATTCAGGTTCAGAGTTTCCTATCTCTTCACCTGCACCAATATCAGCTATCCACCAATTATCAGTTTTATTTAAATCTTGTGATCCTAAGATAGATACCCAACCTTTTTTCCCCATTGAGTCAATATAGTTACCCATCGAGCTGATGTTATGCATAGGTGAGCCACTCATCCATCCAGGTACATTTGTTTGACCAGGATACCAAGCTCTATATGCACAGTTTGCATTTGAGTCACGATTACCATTACAAGGGTAATATATACCAAGTGGTCCATAAGGCCAAATTTTTTCATAACCGAGGTTTGGCAGATAGTACTCTTGGTCTGGATTATCACGATACATTTTATACTTTTCACGGACTGTTCCTGTATAGTTTTCCCAACCATTTACACCATCTTTTTGATTTTTAAGATAGAGTCTTACTCTGTTAAATGTCTCTTTTGTATTTGGAACAAAAAACCAAAGGCCTAGTTGTGAACATGTGTCTGACCCATTGATAATGTCATTTTTAGAGTTGGTTACTACTCCATCTAAAGCTGTTAAAAAAGTCCATACATAATTTAGATCAGTTTGATATTTGCAGTAAACTGTTAATGGTCGGCTAGAGGCATCTCCTAAATCAGTTGATGCTTCTCGTGTACCATTAGTTGTAGGTACACTATTTGGATAACTTGGTTCACTTGTTAAGATATTAAAATGCCCATCAATCTCTGAGTCCTGGAGTACACCTGTATTATCAGGAATATAGATTGCCATCTCTTTACAGCTATGTTGTAATACCTCCTCATCATGATAGACAAGGAATCTATAATCATCTAATAAAGAGAGGTTCATAGAGAGTATTTTACATCTACTATGGTCATCTTCTGTCAATGTATTATATTTGACCGCTTGATTTAGAGCTTTTCTTAATTGTGAAGTATTACAGTCAACAATCTCAGCATCATCCCACTCGATTGTAAACGGAGTTCCAATAAGGTTGATATTACTAAATTTGGCACCCATTACGTTGTAGGTATGACCATTTGTAGTAATCTGCCATGGTTCTTCTGAATGTAGAGTTTTTACTGGAATTTTTGGTTTAGTTCCATCATATGAGATATGAAGACCATCGATCTCTATAGCATGAAAATGAGTTCGTGGATTGTCATCTTCATTATAATAGTTCAGTGTTGTACTACTATCATCAAAGAGAAAGTTATTTGAGCTATTCTTTATTGGAAGAGCGATAAGGTCATGCCATACATTTTGTGCATCTTTATGACAAAAGATTTCAAAACTATTATCTTCATCTCCTCCATCAGGGTCAATAACATGAAAACCTTCTTCCAAGTCATTTTTGTCACAATAACTTGTAGGACAAGCTTGAAGCTCACTGCTATATAAAATACCATCTTTTGTGTAAAAGACATCATAGGAGACTTTTGAAAGGTCAAAACTAAATGTTGAATAGTCATATATGGTATGTGTACTATTTGTATCAGAACCAGATCCAAAGTCAGATATTCTGTAAACAAGCCCTTGATCAAAAAGGCCGCTTATGTTAAAGTTACCGTAAGAGGCTTGAAGATCTGTGTTTTTTTCTGCTTCATCATCATCTTTAATTAAAGTTTTATCTACTCCATCGATAGCTATGGCACTCATAATATCCATACTGATACCATCAAAAGATTTTATGATTGTTACATCTGAAATTTCCTGATTACTAATATTGTCAACGGGTGTAGTAACACCATATTTGTATGAGAACGGACCAATTGAGAAACCTTCTTGAATTGGTGTGTTATAACAAAGGTCTGCCGTTGTAGCAGGAATTGGGCATAATCCATATCCATAATCTGCAGCATCTTTGTCATAAATAAAGTTGATATTTTGGCCACTGATATCTATTGTACCCTCTGAAGTTATGGCTCCATTCCAATCATTTGAGTTACCGCTGTTTTCTATAGTTGTATCACCTTTTGTATAGATGAAAATAGGTGGTGTATCAGCACTTCCTCCTCCATTTGCATCTATTGTCGAGTCACCTTCTACATAGATAAAGATACTTCCATCACAATCACTGTCATTTATATGGTTTCCACTATATACAAATTCATCTCTTACAAAAATTCTTATATCATCTTTTGCACATATATTAATTTGATTGATATTTCCATTATCATCACTATCTATTTTAAAAGACTTAAAATAATAGTCTCCACCATCAAAGATGAGGCTTTGGTCATTGTTCTGGAACAAAAAGTTTCCAAGTAACATTAGTTTTACATCTGCGTCTGAATAAGTTGCTTCTGGTTGAAAGTTTATAGTTGTTCCATGATTTGGAAATATATAGTTACCATACTCTTCATCAGTTAACGTGATGTCATCATAAACTGTGGTGTAACCAGTTTCAGTAGTTTCATAAACAGTATATGTTAGAGTATTTTCTGGTTCAGGAATAATTGTACATGTATTGTTAGAGCTACATGTAGTGTTTTCATCAGAGGGGTCACAACTGCATAATGTTTCGGTATCTTCATAGCATGATACTGGTTGTTGAGCATCTTCTGTTAAGTCAAAATCTCTTACCGAGATTGTACAAGTATTGTAGACATCATTTTGTTGTGTGGTGATTGACTCATAAGATGTTAAGGCTGTTGCCATTACACCACATACAGCATTCTCTTGATAGCTATAAGCAAAAATATTTGTCGTAAATAATAGTTGAAAACTAAATGCGATTAATAATAATGATTTCATGATGGACTCCTCTATATGTCATCAGCTTAAAATTACATTTTAACACTACTCTACTAAAATATACTATAAAATCTTTAAAAATACTCTTTTTGTGATAATAAAATTATTTTTTATGATTATCTATTTTTGAATAAAATCATCTTTTTCTAAACTAAGCTAAAATTTAGTAACAATAAAATATAATTCTATTTCTTTTTAAGATGGCCTGTTAGCTCAGTCGGTAGAGCAAGTGACTGAAAATCACTGTGTCCTTGGTTCGATTCCGAGACAGGCCACCACTTTTTACTAATTCTTTTTCCCATTTAAACATCATTATAGAACTTTTCGATAAAATATCATTCAACTTAAACGCAGGATATATTTAATCATGAAATTACAACTAATACTTTTTTTGACACTAATCAGTTTTCTTTTTTTCAGTGGATGTTCAAAAGAGGTCGAAGAGTACAATAAACCAGCAGTCTACTGGTATGGAAAAATTGTTGAAGCTATCAGTGATGGTGATGTTGATAAAGCAGATGATTATTATGCATCACTTCAGGGTGAGCATATTGGTTCACCACTTTTACCTGAAGCTACTATGATACTAGCTATTGCACACATGCATTATGAAGAGTATCTTTTAGCTGAACACTTTTTAAATGAATATGTAAAGCGATATGCAAATCAAAACGAAGTTGAGTATGCAGAATTTTTGAAGATAAAAGCAAAGTATATGGCACTTCCAAATCCAAGACGTGATCAAGTGCTTATTGAAGATGCCATTAAAGAAGCAAAAAGATTTAAGCAAAAGTATCCTCGTTCTATGTACTACTCTTTAGTAGATACAATGTTAACAAATCTTTATCTTGCTGATGCAGTACTTAATGAAACGATTGCATCACTTTATGAGAGAATAGATAAACCAAAATCTGCAGCTTATTATAGAGCTATAATGCCTGAGAAATGGATCAAATGGGATGAGATAGAACGTGCTAATACACCATGGTACAAAGAGATTTTTGAAGGTGATGGGACATCATCATGGTATGCATTCTTAATTCCTGATACTCAAAGTGTTGTTTCACGCAACACTGTTCAAAACGACGCAAATGAAACAAAATAAAAGGATAAATGTTTATGAATTTAAGTAATTATGGAGAATTTCCAGCTGATATTCCAGTAATAGCAGAAGATGAGCTTTTTTTATATCCATTTATGATATCTCCACTTTTTTTAAGTGATGACAAAAATATAGCAGCAGCGACGAAGGCTATTGAAGAGAACTCTTTGGTAATTGTTTGTCCTACGAAAGCAGGGCATGAAGGTGAACGTGATTATGAATCACTTTATGATGCAGGTGTTGTTGGCTCTATCATGCGTAAAGTATCTCTTCCTGATGGACGTGTAAAGGTACTTTTTCAAGGTTTGGCACGTGCAAAATCACTTTATAAAATAAGTGATGCTCCTCTTATTGCACATGTAGATATTTTAGAAGCAGTAGAAGTCAACTCTCTTAAGATAGATGCAATTTTAGAAGTGGTACGTGAAAAAGTTCGAGCACTTTCAGCTGTAAGTAATTACTTTCCACCAGACCTACTTCGTACTATAGAAGAAAATCATGATCATAATCGTATCATTGATCTTATCTGCTCAACTATTAAACTAAAAAAAGAGCAGGCATACAAACTTTTTGTTGAGACAGATACAGAGAAGAGATTTTTAGACCTTATCGATATCTTGATAGATGAGATAGAAGCAAACAAGCTTCAGCGTGAGATACGTTCAAAAGTCCATACGCACATAGAAAAGGTCAATAAAGAGTATTTTTTAAAAGAGCAGCTTAAACAGATTCAAAAAGAGCTAGGAACTGATACTGCGCGTGAAGAAGAGATAGAAGAGTACTATAAAAAGCTTGAAGCTAAAAAATCGAAAATGGGTGAAGATGCTTATAAAGAGATAAAAAAGCAGCTTGAGCGTTTTGCAAGAATGCATCCGGACTCTTCTGATGCTTCCATGACACAGACCTATCTCGATTGGGTTTTAGAGATTCCTTTTGGCTCCTATGCAAAAAAATCATTAAAAATTGAAAATGTAGAGTCACAACTAGATAAAGACCACTATTCATTAGAAAAACCAAAGGAGCGAATTGTAGAGTATTTTGCAGTTAAAGAGCTCTTAGAGTTACGTGGTATTTCTCTTAAGAAGAGTGCAGGGGCAATTTTATGTTTTTCAGGACCTCCAGGTGTTGGAAAAACTTCATTGGCAAATTCAATAGCAACAGCTCTAAAACGTCCACTGATAAGAATAGCACTTGGTGGACTTGAAGATGTTAATGAATTGCGTGGACATCGTCGTACTTATGTTGGTGCAATGCCTGGGCGTATCACGCAAGGATTAATTGATGCTAAAAAGATGAACCCAGTAATCGTTCTAGATGAGATAGATAAAGTATCTCGTTCACAAAGAGGGGACCCTACAGCAGCACTTTTGGAGATACTCGACCCTGAACAAAATAGTGAGTTTAGAGATTATTATCTGAATTTTGATCTTGATCTTTCAAATGTTATTTTCATTGCAACGGCAAATGATGTTGGGCGTATTCCTGCACCACTACGTGATAGAATGGAGTTTATAACACTTAGTTCATATACTCCTCAGGAGAAGTTTGAGATAGCAAAACGATATCTGCTTCCTCAAGAGTTAAAAAAACATGGACTTAAAAAATCAGAACTAAGTATCTCAAAGCCTGCATTGCGTGAGCTGATCCATTCATATACACGTGAGGCAGGAGTCCGAAATCTACGTAGACGTGTAGCTGAGATGTGTAGAAAAGCTGCACGTGAGATACTCAAAAATGGTGTACCAAAGGTCTCCATTTCACTGAAAAATTTAAAAGAGTACTTTGATAAATCGGTATTTGAGATAGAAAAGACTGATAAAGTACCAGTCATTGGTGTTGTTAATGGTTTAGCATGGACAGCTGTTGGTGGCGATGTCCTTAAGATTGAATCGATTCGTATACGTGGAAAAGGGACATTGCAGTTGACTGGTAGTCTTGGTGATGTTATGAAAGAATCAGCAAGAATTGCCATGAGTGTAGTTAAAACATTGATAGATAAACGTAAGCTGAAAATTTCAGAAGATAATATCCCTCTGACATATACGGAAAAAACAGAAAAGATCAAAGTAGATCCAAGTGAAGTATATAAGCGTTATGACCTACATGTACATGTCCCAGATGGTGCAACACCAAAAGATGGCCCAAGTGCTGGAATCGCTATGGCGAGTGTAATTGCTTCTATCTTAAGTTCACGCAAGATACGTTCAGATGTGGCTATGACTGGTGAAGTTTCTTTAAGTGGAGATGTTTTGCCAATTGGTGGATTAAAAGAGAAACTTATAGCTGCACATAAAGCAGAGATGAGTAAAGTTCTTATTCCAGCTAAAAATTATGAAAGAGATCTTGATGATATCCCAAAAGAAGTTCAAGAATCTTTAGAGATAGTTCCTGTAAAAAGGATAGAAGAGGTTTTAAAACAAGTTTTAATATAAACTTGTTTTAAACGATAACAGTCTCCATCTTACGAAGTAGGTCATCATTACGAATAGGCTTCATTAAAAATCCATTTGCTCCATACTCTAAAGCGTCACTCTTTTTTGTCTCATCAGTTGTTAGTACAATGATAGGTAATTGACGTAAGTTATCATCTGCACGGACAACTTTTAGCATCTCAATCCCACCCATAATTGGCATGATAATATCCAAAAGTATGAGATCGATATCATCACGGGCTTTTAATTCCCCTATAGCGTCTGAACCATTTTTCGCTTCTATAACCTCTTTAACATGTCCGCTTTTCATAAGCATTGATTTTAGAAGTTTTAGATTGATCATATCATCATCAACAGCTAGTACTACTAAGTCTGTTCTAGTCATTTTTTATTACCTTTGTGTATATTTTTCAAGAATTGAGTGAAGTACTTCTTTATTTACAACATTTTTCATTACTTCATCAACATAGCTAAGATCACTCTCATCTTCTGTCATAGATGGATCAGTAATGAGTACTAAAGAAGGAGGTGTTACTCCCATTTTTTCATAATGGTCTTTGACAAACTCACTAAAGTTCTCCAGACTCATAACTTTACACTCTTTGTCAAAGAGAATAATTTTATAGTTGTTATTTTCAACTTTAGCATTAAGTTCATCAGAAGATTTTGCAATTTCATAAGTGTATCCAAGAGAATCAAGTACTTTTGTAAAGAGTTTAGCTTCAAAAGGGCTTTTTTTAGCCAATAGAATATCAGCTGAATATTCTGTTATTGGTATGTCAATTTGTGCTTCTTCAGACTCTTGGATAGTTTCTTGATTCTCCTCTTGTACTATTTCGATCTCTTCTAGGTCTTCTACTGGCTCCTCAAATTCTATAGGAATGCTAATCATATCTTGAGGTTCAGTTTCTTCAGAATTACTTATCTCTTCTTTTAGAACTTCTGGTGTTTTTTGTTCTTCTGTCTCTGTGTTCGGTGTTACCACTGTACTTTCAGTAGCATCAACAATATGATCAGATAAAAAGTGATTAAGTAGTGTCACTATCTCTGCTCGAACAAGAGGCTTTGTTGTATACTCATCAAGACCTGCTTTTAAGAATTTCTCTCTATCTCCTTTAAGCGCATTTGCTGTTAAAGCAATAATTGGTACGTGTGGTTGGTTATAATCCTCTTCATACTCTAAGATCTCTTGCGTTGCTTCCATACCATCTAAGAAAGGCATTTGAATATCCATGAAAATAAGGTCATAATTACCATCTTTACGTTTTTGGAATGCTTCAAGGCCATTTGAAGCGATGTCTACAGTCAGACCAAGATCTTCTAAAGTTCTTTTAATAAGTTTTTGATTGATGATATTATCTTCGGCAACTAAAACATTAGCAGCAAATTTTGAAGAGTCCGCATCAAATTTTTTACGTTTAGCTTGTAGTGCTTTTTTTGCTTTAAAGTTTTCGTTACTGTAGTTTTCAAGAGCAAGTTTGAGTTTTGAGTTGTTGAGTGGCTCATAGATAGTTTTAAAGATATCTAAAGCCATTGAGTCGATTTTTCTCATAAAGTATGAACGAGTAAGAAGAATCATCTCCTCTGGCATTTCACTGTATGCTTGTAACTCTTCTTCATTTGTGTACTCATAATCTGTAAAGAGTAAATCATAACTGACTTGTTTTTGGAGTAACTCCAGTTCATTTCTATCTTTAAAGGTCGTATAGCTGACACCATAAAAATCAAGATATTCGCGTAAGTATGTATCTTGGCGTTTTGTTTTATGAGATGATTCTAAGATAAGAGCATTTATACCAGAAAACGCTCCTTTTGAACTCTCTTTAATAACTTCAATCTCTTCAAAATCGATTGTAAAGAAGAATGTAGTACCTTCGCCTGGTTCAGAATGTAGATCAAGTTGTCCACCCATAAGCTCTATAAAACGTGCAGAAATAGTAAGACCTAGTCCAGTACCACCATACTTACGTGTAATGGAAGTATCTGCTTGTGAGAATGCTTCAAAGATTCTGGCTTTTTGTTCACCAGTTACACCAATACCACTATCTTGTACCTCAAAGCGTACTCGTGTAATACCATCTTGATCTGATTCAAGTTTTCTGATATCAACATTAATAGCACCAGAAGAACTTGTAAATTTAATAGCATTTGAGAGAAGATTGATGATAACTTCTTTGATTTTTGTTGGATCCCCTTTGAGTGGTTGCTCAAGTTCTGGATCTATAAAACATCCAAGGTCAATATGTTTTTCACTGGCACGAACAGCGTATACTTCAACAGCACTTTCAAACTCATCAATAGGATTAAAGACAATATCTTCAATTTCAAGTTTATTTGACTCAATTTTAGAGAGGTCTAGAATATTATTGATAATCTCAAGAAGATTTTCTGAAGATTTTTCAATGATCTCAACAAACTCTGCCTGCTCTTCTTGAAGGTCTGTATCTTTTAAGAGTTCAGTAAAACCAACGATACCGTTGAGTGGTGTACGAATTTCATGTGACATATTTGCAAGGAACATTGATTTTGCTTCAGATGCTTCTTGTGCTGCTTCTTTATCAATTCGTGTTTGTTCAATGATCTTCTCAAGTAACTGATACGCTTCAGCTGTACCTTGTGCAGTATGAAGGTTGATATTGACGGCTACATCATCTTCATTTGTATCTTCAGCAACTTTTGTTAAAACATCCTCAAGGTTACGAATATTTCTTGCAATCTCATTTGAAAGTAAAAATCCTAAGATAGCAAGGATTAGCGATACTAGCCATACAGTTAGTGTGATAGCAAGGAATTGTAATGCTTCTGTTTTTACACTGACTGCTCTTGCATCCATTGCAGCAAGAAGATCATTTTCCGCTTCAGATAAAAGGTTTGATTTTTCAGAAAGCATTGCAAACCATATACCAGGATTTGTTTCATATTCACCATCTGAAGCTGTTGTTAAGATAGAAGCACGCTCACTATTGATATCATCAAATAGCTCTTGAGCATCTTCATTTTTAAAAATAGAATCAAGCTTTTTTACAAGTTCTTTATCTTGTAGTGTGTCATAACTAATCGCATCAGCTTTTGCTATAAGTGAAATCCATTGATTTATCTCATCTTCTTCCAGTTTAGATGAACGAGCAATAGCAAAGGAGATAAAGTCACGCTCATCTGCAGTTGCAGCATTTGCACGTACAAGTTCAATGTATTCTGTTGAGTAGGCATTGATATGCGCATCAAGTTGTTGGTAAGTAATCTCTTCAAGCTCTTTAATTCCTATTTGTTCAGCTTGACCATACACGACTTCATAAACTTCTTCAAAATCCGCTTCTTGTTTATCAACGAGTTTTCTAGTCTCTTTAATTTGTTTAAGAATCAACTCAAGGTCATCGATTCTTTTTTTCTCATTTTTCGAATAGTTGTGAAGCTGTGCTTGTTCTTTGATGTCAGATAAGTAAAGTTTTTCTTTTTCATCAACAATCTTTCTCTGCTTTAATAAAGATTTTAATGTATTTGGAGATGAGTTTCCAAGATACATTACTGTCATCCCTCTTTCACGCGAGATATTATTTATAAGGTCATTAAGTTCTCTGTTGACTGAAAGTTTATCTTGTAAAACCTGTGCAGCTTTATAGTTTTCATAAGAGTCATAAACAAAGTAACTCGTAATCGAAATTAGAATGATAATTGGAAAAAGACTGATTAGTCTTAGTCTGTTTTTTAAGCCCAACTGCATAGTTTACGCTCCCATTTGAGATATTTTAGTGATTGTTGCATCAATTTTTTCTGCTGAGCGGATGATTGCATCTTTATCTTGTGAGTGGATGAGAACTTCAAGCTCACTAGTAAACTCATGTAGTCGCATATTATCACTCATCCCTTTGAATTTTAATGCTTCATTACGACAAGTGTCAAAATCTTCATTTTTAATTGCAGTAGTGATATTTTGAAAGATAGTATGACTCTCTTGAACAAAATCCTCAAAAAGTTCATTGAAACTTTCATAATCAATACCTATTTCCTGTGCTGCTGCTTGTTTTGAGTATGCAAATGTATCCTCTGCTTCTATCGCAATACTTTCTTTAGAATCTTCTGTTTTATCTTCTGTGATATCATCAAAGAAGTTATCATCAGCTAGCTCTGGTATCTCGATCTTTTGTGGTACATCCTCATCATGAATCTCTAGTGGGGTATCATTATCTTTAAAATCAAGTTGGATAATGTCATCATCTATCTCTGTTGATTCTTTTGTTACTTCTTCATCTTGTTCTTCATCTGAAAATGAGACAGAGATTTGATCATCATCTTTAAAATCAAGTTCAATAGAGTCTATAAACTCTTCTTCTTGAGGGATAACCTTATCTTCAACTTTATTTTCTACAGGTACAATTTTTTTAATAGGTTCACCTGCAAGTTTGGCAATTATTTTATAAAATGTATCAAGATTTTCATGAATGATGTCCATATCATCTGTTGCGCTTACTGCAGAGAGAACTTCGTGGGCATCTTCTATGCGTAGGTTTGCAGCAACCCCTTTAAGTTTGTGTGAAAGCATTTTGACATTGTCAACATCACCTTTTTCAATAGAGCTGTAGATGTCTGAGTGAAAGTCTTTTGCCTGTAGTATAAAGTCTTGTATAAACTCTTCAATAAGATCTATAGGCAGTCCAAGTTCTTTTGAAGCGATATGTGGATCGTATCTATAACCATTATCCCATACTTCTTCAATTTCAACAGTTTTTTCTACACTCTCTTTAGGTTCATCAAAAACATCAAGTGAGATATCTGCTGGTTCGTGGATATCTAATGGTGCATCCATGTCGATCTCTAATGGAATATCATCAAAGACGGGGGCTGCTTCTTTTGTTTCTACAGGGACTTCTACAGAAGGAGTTACTGCTGGAGTAGGTGTATCATAAGCATCACTGATAATTGGTTCAGGTTTAGACACCGGAGTAGCACTAGGTGTCGTTGGTGCTGTGAAAACCTTAGGTTGCTGTGGCTCAACCTTTGGAAGCTCTTGAGTAGCAGCTTCATGTGAAATATTATCATTTTCACTTTGCGAGAGTGGATGCAGATTTTGAAGTTGAATCATAAAAGCAGGAGCACTAGGATTGTCAATGAGAAAAAGAGTAGAAACTTTTGGATTTGCTTTAAAGGTTTTGTTTTTTACTTTTATAAGTACTTTTGCTTCTTCAGATTCATCTGAATAGTGAATAAAATCAATCCAGTGAACATGCTTGAAGTTGTGGATATACCCAGGTGTTTTGACAAAAAGATCAGCAAAATCTGTAACTTCATTTCGTAACTCTTCTAGAGAATTAAACCCTAAAACACGTAAATCTTTTTCATCAATTCCTAAAAACTCTTTTTGAAAATTATAAATTAACATAGTACTACCTTCTTTTTACTCTTCTACAAGAAGCATTTTTTTGTAATTCTCTTCACTCTCTTGAATATCTTTGCGTGAGGCTGATTTTCTTGCTGCGATATAGCCAGTGATGTTGTTATTGTTATCTTTAATAGGAAGGATTTCACTATCTACCCAATAATATCTCCCATCTTTTCTAAGGTTTTTAATAAGTCCATTCCATGCTTGACCGCTTTGAATAGTACTCCACATCTTTTCAAAAACAATCTTAGGCATATCTGGATGACGTACAATATTATGAGCTTGTCCTACAAGTTCGTCTACACTATATCCAGAGACTTCAGTAAAAGCTCTGTTTGCATAGGTGATTACACCTTTTAAATCTGTTTGACTGATAATAGCCGAACCATCAAAAAAATACTCTTCATCTATTGGTGTAGTTTTATTCATTAAAAAACCTTATAAGTTAATAAGATAACTAAAATTATCACAAATATATCATAAAGGAGTGGAAAAAAAACTTAGTTATAAAAGTTTTTGATAGTTTTTGCATCTTTTTGGCTCAAAACAGTACTAATTTCTTCAAGACTTAGCTCTTTTAATGTCTCAAATGTTCCAAAATGATTAAGGAGTTTTTGGATTTTTGCAGCTGAAATTCCATGCAAACTTAAAAGCTTGCTCTCTTGATCAAGTCTGAGTTTTGTCTTTTTATGAAAATTAATAGCACTCCGGTGTGCTTCATCACGTAATCTTTGTACCCACTGTAGACGTTTATCACTCTCTTTTAGTCTAAAAATATCCTTTTGTGTATAAATAATATCTTTAGCTTTACCTTTTGCTCGATGAGCTTTTGCATCAACTTTTTCCTTTGAAATAGCGATAACATCAAGTGTAATTCCATTTGAATGTAGGATTTCATATGCAAGTTTTAGTAGAGTTGCACCACCGTCAAGAATCCATAAATCAGGAGGAGAGTTCTTAGAGAAACTCTCTACTCTGCGTGAGAGAGTTTCTCGCATCTGTGCATATTCATCTTTCGCCTCTAAATGATAGGTTCTGTATGATTTTTTATCAAATTTACCATTCTCATATACGATCATAGCTCCAACCGTTGCAACACCTGCCATATGGGAATTATCGAACACTTCAACACGATATGGTATCTTTTCTAAGGAACATAATGCTTGAATTTCCTGAAGTAGTTTCTCCTCCGAGTTCTTAGGTGTTTTATTTAAAAGTTCTTTTGCATTGAGTAGTGCAAGGTTAATCAAATCTTTTTTCTTACCACGTTGTGGTAAAGAGATATCAGCTTTTTTCTCAAAAACATGGCTAAGATGTTTTTGTATAAGTTCTAGGTCTTCAAACTCTTCTGCAATTAAAATTGGAGCAATAATAGGTGGTTTTTGATCTTTGTAAAAATCAAGAAGTGCACGAGAATAAAGCTCATTTGCATCATAACCTTCACTCAAGTGAATAATATCATGGGAAGATGAGATTATCTTTCCGTGACGCATAAAGATTCGGACTACAGCGGCTTTGTTATTATGGTAAGTAACAGCAAAAATATCAAAATTTTCATTGCTAGCAAAGTCAATTTCACTTTTTATCTCTGAACGACTTATCTTGTCCATTCTGTCACGCAGTTCAGCTGCCTCTTCAAAACGTAGTTCTTCTGCATAAAACTCCATCTTTTTTTGTAGCTCTTTTAGTAAAAGTTTTTTATTTTTTATCAGTTTTGTAGCAAGATTTATCTCTTTTTGATAGCGCTCTTTTGAAATAGCTAGTTCACAAGGGCCCAAGCATTTGTCTATTTGATGATAAAGACAGAGTTTTTTTGATTTTAAAGAGCCTTTTTTTTGTACAAGTTTTGCTATCTCATAAATAGAATTTAATATATCACGTGCACCAACACTATAAGGGCCAAAATAGGTAATATCAGGGCTTTTGATGATCTTACGTGTAATTTCAAATCGTGGATATTCTTCAGCATTGTCGATATAGATATAAGGGTATGTTTTATCATCACGCAAGAGGATATTATATTTTGGATTTAATTGCTTGATAAGAGAATTTTCCAAGATTAGTGCATCATGTTCAGAGTTTACAACTATGTAATTTAGTTCTGTTGTTTGCTCCAACATCTTTACAATTCTTTGTGAAAGATTTGGATTTGGATGGAGTGTAGGAGTAAAGAGCCAATAACTTTTTACTCTGTTTGCCAGATTTTTTGCTTTACCAATATAAAGGAGTTTGCCATTTTTATCAAAGTATTGATAGATTCCTGGTGATTGTGGAAGATTAGTAATTGTATTTTTAAGATTCATTATGCTCTTTTATGATTTTTTGTATCTCTTTGAAAACATTTTGAAGTTTCTCATCTGCTATTGTGATAGCAAACTCCCCCTTGGCTCGCTCTGGGTAATGATCGGGTTCTTTAACCTGGATTTGATCGTTGTTTCGTGTTGGTGTATGTGTTACGAAGGCTTTGATATCTTTTATATTGTGCTCTTGGCACTCTTTTGGTTGTACATACTTTAAAGCACTTTTAATACTTTGTATATTATTATCAAACTCTTGTTTGGCACCGGGATGATTGAGAACAAAAAAAAGTGTATCATTTTTTATGTAAGCAAACTTTATCATTTTTTGTAGTGGTGCTGAAAAACTAAGCTGTATGGTTTCTATGCACTTAAAACGAGATAATTTAGAAAATTGAGGTCGATTTTGAATAGAATTAATAATATCACGAGCATTTTTCATGTGGCAATTATAACAAGCTTTTTGTTAAGTTTGAGTGCTTGTGGCTATAAAGCACCTCCATATTATGAAGAAAAAGCTCCTAAAGGTGATAAAAATGTTGAGTTTCATTACAAAGACAAAAGTTTTGAAAACAATGAAACAAATGTGAGTTGTAACTAATGTTTCATTATGATGTAATTATCATTGGTGCTGGGGTAGCTGGTCTATATGCTGCTATGAATCTACCGTCAGATAAGAAAGTACTGCTTATCAATAAACGCCAAACTTTTAAATGTAATACTTTTTATGCCCAAGGTGGTGTAGCATTGGCACGTGATGAAGATGATGTACCTGTACATATTCAAGATACACTCGCTGCAGGTGATGGTCTATGTGATAGAGATGCAGTAGAACTTTTAAGTAAACACTCTCGTGAAGCAATTGATGACCTTATAATAAATGGCTTTGAATTTGATAGAGATGAAGAGGGTAATCTGCTCTATACAAAAGAGGCCGCTCACTCATGTGAACGTATTCTTCACGCAGGGGGAGATGCAACAGGTAGATATCTGCACCATTTTTTACTCCAACATAATCCTCACGCAATGCTTAGTGATGCACGTGTAGTAGATCTTTTGATAGAAGATGCAGAGTGTTATGGTGTAACAGTACTGGAAAATCGTAAAAGTTATAATCTCTATGCCAAAGATGTCATTATCGCTTCTGGTGGAGTAGGTTCACTTTATGAGTATCATACAAATGCACCATGCATTAGTGCTGATATTCAAGGTCTTTGTGTTATGAAAGGGATAGAATTAGATCGTATGGAGATGTTACAGTTTCATCCTACTGTTTTTGTAAATTCCGGTGGTGCACAAAAGATGCTCTTAACAGAAGCTTTACGTGGAGAAGGTGCTACGATTGAAGATGAAAATGGTAAACGCTTTTTGTTTGAGTATGATAAACGAGGGGAACTTGCTTCTCGCGATATAGTCTCAAAATCTATCTATAAGTACAAGAAAAAAACTGGTTTGCAGGTCTATTTAAATACTGAAAATTTTGATGAAGTATACTTTGAACACCGTTTCCCAAATATCTTTAAAAATTTACGTGCTCTTGGTTATAACCTACCAAAAGATAGGGTTCCCATATCTCCTGCATTTCATTATGCTATAGGGGGTATTCGAACTGATTTACGCGCACGTATTCCAAATGTAAAAAACCTTTATGCAATTGGTGAAGTGGCATCAACACGTGTTCATGGTGCAAATAGGCTTGCATCAAATTCGCTTTTAGAAGGACTGGTCTTTGCTAAAATTGCAGTTGATGCTATTTTGCAAGATAGCATAGATAAAGAGTTTAAAGAATTTGGTGTCAGTAATGCAGTTATGAGCTATAAAGAGGATAAGATTAAAAAGAATCAACTTCGTCATATTATGTGGGAAAATGTCTCAATTATTCGAACAAAAAGTGGATTAAATGATGCATTAGAGACAATTAATGCTCTTTTAAAAGAAAAAATTGGTAAACTATTGAAATTTCGTTTACTTACAGCAAGAGAGATAGTCCTTGCCGCATTAAACAGAAGTGAATCTATTGGGGTTCATACTATACAAGAGGAGAAATAATGGAACATGGTTCAGTAGCTGAAGGTGTCGCACAAGCAGCACAGCATGCAGCAATGGATATAAATCTAGCCACTACATGGGTAGGATGGTTAAGTTTAGCGGTTTTTGTAGTAGCATACTATTTTATCGCAACAGAAGAGAGATATGAGGTAAACAAGGCTAAACCTGCACTTTTTGCAGGTACGTTTATGTTTATGCTTGTAGGTATCTATTATGCTATGAATGGAATGAATCCAGATCCTTTGCATGATGAGTTGGAACATTTGATCTTAGAGATTGCAGAGATCTTCTTCTTCTTACTTGTTGCTATGACATACATTGAAACGCTTATTGAACGTGGTGTTTTTGATCTGATGAAGTATAA
>Ga0256843_1001035_pt1 | contig 22631 bp, 14 predicted proteins | sample AlvinellametaG_FD_191572 | JGI IMG/M metagenome (GOLD analysis project Ga0256843, IMG submission 191572) | Pompeii worm associated microbial communities from hydrothermal vent at the East Pacific Rise, Pacific Ocean - Alvinella | ecosystem: Host-associated > Annelida > Integument > Unclassified ... | reverse complement strand
AGGTAAAAAGTGCGAAACTAGAGTACATCGCCAATACACCTATTGACTTAAGTGATGAGCATATGGAAGAGTTAGAAGTGCTTATTGATAAACTTGAAGAAGATGAAGATGTCCAGACTGTCTTTACTAACATCAACTAAGTACCTATTGTGAAAAAAGTTGTTTTTTTCGCAATAGTCACAATGGTCATTTTTCAATTTGACCTACTCTATGTGCTACAATACCACCTAGAGAATACACCCTTTTTTAAAAACTTTCTACAAGATGTTGAACCATAAAAGTAAAGGGGTAGCCCCCTTCTACTTTACTACTGACCATGCTTCTCCACAAAAGACTCATAGTCTCCTTCAAAGTCAATCAATGTACCATCTTCATTAATTTTAATCACTCTATTAGCAAAGGCATCAATGAGTTCTCTATCGTGAGAGACACAAATCACACCCCCTTGATAGTTGTGAAGTGCTTCTCCTAGAGCCACAATTGCTTCAAGGTCAAGGTGGTTGTTTGGCTCATCCATCACCAAGAAGTTACAGCTGTCCATCATCATTTTAGACATCATTACACGGTGTTTCTCTCCACCTGAACACGCATCAATCTTCTTTTTTTGCTCCTCACCACTAAAGAGCATACGCCCTAAGGTTTTACGAATGTCATCAATGTGCCACTTGACATCAAACCCCTGAATCCACTGTGGTAACTCCTCATCCCCTACAACCAAATCGGTTGTGTTTTGAGGGAAGTAAGAGCATGTCACTGTCTGCCCCCACTTAAAGCTCCCTCCATCGGCTTCAACCTCCTCCATTAAAATCTTAAGAAGCGTGGTTTTCCCTACCCCATTGGTACCAATGAGTGCTATCTTGTCACCTTTGTTTACCTTAAAGCTAATGTCTTTAAAGACCTGCTCCCCATCGTAAGACTTAGAGAGGTTCTCTACCTCTAAGACCTCATTTCCTATCTCACGGTGTGCCTTAAACATAATAGAGGGGTCACGACGTGAAGAGAGTTTAATCGCTTGTACATCTAACTTATCTAACTGTTTTTGACGAGAAGTAGCTTGTTTTGCTTTTGAGGCATTGGCTGAGAAACGTCTAATAAACGCCTCCAACTCATCTTTCTCTTTAAGGGCTTTGTTTCTGTCGGTCTCTGCTTGTTTGGCAAGAAGATTTGCAGCAATATACCACTCATCGTAGTTACCTGTAAACTCACGAATATTTTGAAAATCTAAGTCAAGAATGTGCGTGACAACCCCATTTAAGAAGTGTCTATCGTGAGAGATAACCATCAACGTACCCTCATGACGCTTAAGCTCATTTTCCAACCATGAGATGGTATCCATATCGAGGTTGTTTGTAGGCTCATCAAGTAGAAGAATATCTGGCTTCAAGAAGAGTACCTGTGCCAACAAAATCTTAAACTTGTCACCACCTGTAAGTGAACTCATAAGCTCTGAGTGTTGCTCTACTGGAAATCCTAACGACTGAAGAAGTTTCTCTATCTTCACATCAGACTCATACGTAGGGTCCTCATCGGCACAAATCATCTCTAGCTCACCAAGACGGTTGTTTACCTCATCAGACTCAAAGTCTCCCTCCATATAGAGTTTCTCTTTCTCTTTTTGGGCATCGTAGAGTTTTTTATTTCCGTAGAGTACAGCATCGCTCAGGGTAAAGTCCTCAAAAGCATACTGGTTTTGAGAAAGCATACCAAGCTTCAACCCTGGCTGAATCTGAACCTCTCCATCACTCGGCTCCAACTCACCTGCCAAAATCTTCATAAAAGTTGATTTTCCTGCCCCATTGGCTCCAATAAGCCCATAACGCTTACCCACATCCATTGTCATATTAATCTTATCGAAGAGTACCCTCTTCCCATATCTTTGTGTTAAATTTACTGTACTAAGCAACGCACATCCTTATATATTTATATCTTTTTAATTTACGTGATTTTATCTAAAAGTGCTGAAAGTGACAATTATCTTCTAAAATTTCAACAATTCAACCACATTTTCAATAGGACGACCAATAGCAGCCCTTCCCTCTTTTACTACAATAGGACGCTCTATAAGTTTAGGGTTGGCAAGCATTGCTTCAATGAGAGCTTCTTCCTCTGTAACCTCTTCTAAACCTAACGCTTTATAAATTTCTTCCTTAGTTCTCATAAGCTCTCTAGCAGACAGCCCTAGCATTTTAAGGAGTGCTTTGAGTTCTTCTTTACTTGGAGGTGTTTCAAGGTACTTCACCACTTCAACTTCTACCCCTTGCTCTTCTAAAAGTGCTAAGGTTGCTCTAGATTTACTACATTTTGGGTTATGGTATATTTTTACTGACATTTTTCTTCCTTGTTTTCTATTGTATTTTTATGATGCAACTTCACAATCTTCTCATCTACACCACAGATAAGACTTTCATCTTTACCTGCATAAGGAATGTTAAGTAGCAAATAGCGTATCGCATTGAGTCTGGCTCTTTTTTTATCGTTGGCATCGAGTTGTACCCATGGGGCTTTGGAGGTACCTGAGAGGCGAAACATTTTATCTCTTAGGCTCTCATATTGGCTATATTTTTCCATAGACTTATAGTCAAGTTCTGATAGTTTCCAGTTTTTAAGAGGGTTAGTAACTCTCTCTTCAAGGCGTTTCTTTTGCGTTTTTTCTGTAATATTTAAGTAGAACTTAAAGAGCATCACCCCATCATCTACAAGCATCTCTTCTACGTTGTTTACTTGTCTGTAAAAAAGGTCATGTTGTGCTTGGGTACAAAAACCAAACACTTGTTCTATGCCTGCACGGTTGTACCAACTTCTGTCAAAAAAGACTATCTCTCCAGCATTAGGTATCTGTTTTAGGTGACGTTGAAAATACCACTGTCCAAGCTCTTTTGAGTTGGGTTTAGACAATGCCACAGAACGTGCAGCTCTTGGATTTAAGTAGGTATTAAATGCTTTAATACTCGAACTCTTTCCAGCAGTGTCCATTCCTTCAAAAATGAGAAGCAAACGCTTTTCATTTTCTAACATCCATTTTTGAAGTTTTACCAATTCATGTTCAAGTTTACACAGCTCATTTTCATAAAATTTACGTTCTAAATTTCCATTTTTTTTAAACACTTTTTTGGGTTTTTCTTGGTACTCCGCAAGGGTTTCTGTATAGATAATAGTCTGCATTATGCCTTATCTCCTCTAAGTGCTTTAGGGAGTTTTTTACTTGTTTGCGCCCCTAGTTCTTTCAGTTGTTCTACTTGACGCACCAAATTTCCTTTACCATCAGTAAGCTTATTACGTGCGGCTAAAAAACTCCCTTGTATGCCATCAATCTGTTTAGAAATTTTCATTAAATCTTCTGAAAAGCCTACAAACTTATCGTACATCGCCCCTGCTCGTCTTGCTATCTCTTGGGCATTTTGATTTTGTCGTTCAAACTTCCAGACATTTTCAACCGCACGCATTGCAACAAGCAAAGTGGTAGGACCAACCAGAAGAATTTTGTTTTTAAATGCATTGTCATAGATACTATTGTCATGCTCTAATGCCACAGCTAATGCACCTTCTATAGGCATAAACATAAAAATAAAATCAAGGGTATTGACCTCTTTAAGTCGCTCATAATTTTTCTTTGAAAGCTCTTTTACATGTGTACGTATAGAATCAAGGTGTGCGTTTAAATATGTCTCTTTGTCTTTCTCATTTGTTGCATTAACATAACGCTCATACGCAACCAAAGAGGTTTTCGCATCAATAATCAAATCTCTACTGTCTGGTAAATGTACAATCACATCTGGACGCAGTATTTCATTGTCATCTGTTTTAAGGCTTACCTCACGTTCAAATTCGTGTCCTTTTCTTAAACCAGAAGCTTCTAAGACATGCTCTAATACCATCTCTCCCCAGACCCCCTGCTGTTTGCTCTCTCCTTTGAGTGCATTGGTAAGGTTTATGGCATCTTTACTTATTTTTTCATTAAGCTCTTTTAAAGACTGAATCTCATTTTTAAGTACTGCTCTTTCTTGACTCTCAACATTATACGTATCGGCTACTTGTTTTTTAAATTCTGAAATCTGTACTTGCAATGGCTTAATCATAGAATCTAAATTCTCTTTAGAAAACTCTGCAAACTTTTGTGAATTCCCATCAAATACTTTACGTGCTAAAGATTCTAGTTCCTCTTTTACCTCTACTTTATGTGAGTACATCATCTCTTTTTGTGCATTGACATACCGCTCTTCACTCTCTAATTTCATGAGCAAACGTGCATTATTTGTACGGTATTTTGTATTTAACTCTTGTACCTCTTCATAAGAATTTCTCAATAGTTTATGTTCAGAAACTAGGTTTTTAAATTGCTCTTGGGCATTTTCTAACTTTGTTTGTGTTTGGCTTAAGGCTCTTGAAACTTCATTGAGCTCTTTTTGTGTAGCAGTAAGCTTTTCTTGTGTACTTTGTAATGCAACACGTGTTTCCATAAACTGTGCCAACTCCTGTTGGTTTTTTGCATTTTTAATCTTAAACTCTTGAAGCTCATAAGAAAGATTTTCTATCAATTCACTTTTTTCTTTATTGTCTATTTGCTCGTTCCAAAACCTATCTTTATAGACTTTCACTCTCATAGCAGATACCACTATTGTCAAAACAATAACTAAGAGTACCACCACAGCAATAATCGCTATGAGAGTCAATGTTTGGTCACTTTGTATCTTTGTAATTAATTCATTCATTCTTTTATCCTCTTATGACATCATAGTCGTTAGGGTAATTACACTGCATTATTTCTTGATTAAATTTCACATCACTATAGGTCATATTTTCAAATACAATTTGTACTTTATTGTCCAAATTATCAAAATAAGCAATACTTTGTACTCTTTGTTTTTCATCCAAAGCGATGGTATAGCGTGTTTCTTCATAAACAGTAACATATATTGTATCTTTATAGTGTGTCGCACTACGTAAAATTTTTGCAATATCTAAGCTGTGGTTCATTCTATAAGCAGAAACTTGTTCTAAATCATGGTCAACGACTAAAAGGGTTTTTCCGTCACTACATACCTCTTTTTTACTAGGTTCACGATATTGCCACTTCAAATATTTTGCTTGACTCATTCTCACTCTTCCACTGTATTTTATTTTTTTATTTTTAGAATTTGTTACAATTTGAGTAAAATTTGAAGAGAAATTATCTGCTAATTTTATCTCTGAAAAGAGGTATGACGATAAAAGTAATACACTTAAAAATAGTCTCATTCTATTTCCTTATTTTGAATTAAAAATATACCAAAATAGCACTTGTATCGTGGTAAACTATACTATTTTGACATAAAATAGTGAACGAAATGTTTCAACATATAAAATTAGATACTAACGGAAGATTAATCACATTTTAGATAGAATATTTTCATTATAACATTAGGTAAAACAATCATGATAAAAAGCCTCCTCAAAATTTTTGGTACACAAAATGACAAAATCGTTAAAAGTTATCTTAAAAAAGTAAAAAATATTAATGCTCTAGAAGCAAACTATGAAGCCATGGATAATGATGCACTTAAAGCTGCATTTAATACCCTACGTCAAGAAGTTCAAAGTGAACAGAAAACACTCAATGATGTACTCTTTGACTCTTTTGCTATTACACGTGAAGCAGCAAAACGTACACTTAATATGCGTCATTATGATGTACAAATGGTAGGGGGTATGGTACTCAACGATGGTAACATTGCAGAGATGAAAACAGGTGAAGGGAAAACACTTGTAGCAACCCTATCTGTTGTACTCAATGCTATGCAAGGCAAAGGGGTACACATTGTTACTGTCAATGACTACCTAGCAAGCAGAGATAGTGCAGAGATGACCCCACTCTATGAATTTTTAGGCTACAGTGTTGGCTGTTTAACGGCTGATATTCATGATGACATGACACGTAAAGCACAATATGCAGCAGATATTACTTACGGTACAAACAACGAATATGGATTTGACTACCTTCGTGACAATATGAAAGTGCGTGAAGAAGAAAAAGCACAACGTGCACATCACTATGCTATTGTTGATGAAGTCGATTCTATTCTTATTGATGAAGCCCGTACACCACTTATTATTTCTGGTCCTACCCAACGTGACCATAACCATTATGCAAAAGCCAATGCCATTGCTCTACAGATGGAACGGGGAGAAAAGATTGAGACCAAACCAGGTGAAGATGAAAAAACAACCGGTGATTTTATTGTAGATGAAAAAAACAGAACCATTGTAATGACTGAGCAAGGGCTACAAAAAGCACAAGACCTCTTTGAAGTAGAAAACCTCTACTCTTTAGAGAATGCTACCCTCTCACATCACCTTGACCAAGCCCTTAAAGCCCACTACATTTTTGAAAAAGATGTAGATTATGTCGTACAAAATAATGAAATCATTATTGTAGATGAATTTACAGGTCGTTTAAGTGAAGGACGCCGTTATTCAGAAGGCTTACATCAAGCCCTAGAAGCCAAAGAGGGTGTAGAGATTCAAGAGGAGTCTCAAACCTTAGCTGAGATTACCTACCAAAACTACTTTAGACTCTACGAAAAACTTTCAGGTATGACAGGAACAGCCCAAACAGAAGCGACTGAGTTTGCACAGATCTACAACCTAGATGTTATCTCTATTCCTACCAATGTACCTATTGCCCGTATAGATAAAAATGACCTCATTTATAATACTGAACGTGAAAAAATGGATGCTGTGGTACGTAGAGTAAGAGAACTTCATGCCAAAGGACAACCCGTACTTATAGGAACTGCATCAATTGAAAAATCAGAAATGATTGATGAAAGACTTAAAAAAGAGAAAATCCCTCACAACATGCTCAATGCTAAAAATCATGCACAAGAAGCAGAAATCATTATGAATGCTGGTCAAAAAGGTGCTGTGACTGTTGCTACCAATATGGCTGGTCGTGGGGTTGACATCAAGATAGACGATGAAGTAAGAGAACTTGGAGGACTAATGATACTTGGAACAGAGCGTCATGAGTCTCGCCGTATTGACAACCAGCTTCGTGGACGTTCTGGTCGTCAAGGTGACCCTGGGGAATCTCAGTTCTTCCTGAGCCTTGATGATAACCTTCTTCGTATTTTTGGTGGAGAGAAGATTAGAAATATTATGAGTAAACTCGGTGTGGAAGAGGGAGAGTACATTGATTCTAAAATCGTGACACGTTCTGTAGAAAAAGCTCAGAAAAAAGTAGAGAACCAACACTATGAATCTCGTAAACACATCTTAGAGTACGATGATGTTGCCAACCACCAACGTAAAGCCATCTACGCCTTTAGAAATCAACTGCTAGATAGTGAGTTTGATATTGATGCAAAAATTAAAGAGAATCGTGAAGAGTATATTGCCCATCTATTGACTGAGTGTGAAATCTTTGAAGGAATGCCTACAGAAGATTTTGATATTGAAAGACTTGTTGCCCTTATCAAGGAAGAATTACACATTGAAGTAGATGTGGCTCACTTTAAAGACAAAGAGGTTTCAGAACTTACGGAGATGATACTTAAAATGATGAGTGATCTCTATGAAGAAAAAATGGCACCAATTGATCCTGAGCAACGTAAAGAGATTGAGCGTATCTTATACCTTCAAGTACTTGACCCTCAATGGAGAGATCATCTCTATGAGATGGATGTACTTAAAACGGGGATTGGACTTAGAGGATACAACCAAAAAGACCCACTTACTGAGTATAAACAAGACTCCTATAAACTCTTTACTGACCTAGTAACACGCATCAAACATGAAGCAGTAAAAGTGTTACAACTGGTACAGTTTGACTTTACTTCACCTCAAGAGGAAGAAGCAGCAGTTGAGCATATAAGAGATGAGTTAGAGTCTGACATTGCAGAAGCAACACCAAATAAACAAAATGAAGATGAAAAAATGACTACTAAACCACAAGTTGCAGATAAAAAACCAAAAAGAAATGAGCCATGTCCTTGTGGAAGTGGGAAAAAATATAAAAGTTGTTGTGGACAAAGTGGCCCTAAAAAAGGTCTCTTGGCATAATGAGAACCCTCCCCTCGCCTAATAAAAAATTTATTAGGCACATCATTCGACACTATCTTAAATACGATAAAGAAAATCCATTTATTTTCATCTCTGCAATGCTTGCCTTTTTAGGTATAGCTATGGGTGTGATGGTACTGATGATTGCTATGGGTATTATGAATGGTACACAAAAAAGTTTTACAGAAAAACTCTTTGTAATGAACTACCCCTTAACCGTACTTCCCCTTGAAGAAAATGTAACCAATGATGCCTTAATTCAAAAACTCTCTACTGCACTTCCAAATCTTAAATTTTCTCCCTACTACACCACACAAGTCATTAGTAAAAATGATGGAGCTGTACAAGGATCACTCCTTTACGGAGTAGATGCAACAAAAGAGGCTCGTATTAATCCTATTTTTAAAAAGGCAAAAGGAAATAGTAGTAGTAAATTTCAAGTCGTTATGGGTGAAGGATTATCGTATGAGATGAACACCCGTAAAGGTGAAAAAGTCACCCTCTATTTTTCAGAACAACAAGCCGTTGGTTTTGGTACGATGCCTTTACAAAAACGCTTTGTGGTAGATGGTATTTTCAAATCAGGACTCAAATCATACGATAAAGCCATTATGTATACCACACTAGAAGCTTTTGAAAAACTACTTAAACGTCACCATGGAAGCTATGATGGCATTCATATCTACTCTGACAATGCTATGGAAGATATTAAGACCATTCAACGATTACTTCCTGAAGTTGCTATGGTAGAAGGCTGGTGGCAGCAAAATGGTGGCTTTTATGCTGCAATGCAGATGGAGAAAAAAGCCCTTTTTTTAGTCCTTCTACTCATTATTCTTGTTGCTGCACTTAATATTATCTCCTCTTTACTTATGACAGTGATGAGTAGAAGAAAAGAGATTGCACTCATGCGTACACTTGGAGCCACTAAAAAAGAGATTAAGACTATCTTTTTTCAACTAGGTATTGTTATTGGTAGTGCAGGTATCATTGTAGGTAGCATGTTAGGGTTTTTAGGTATTTGGGTATTGAAAACTTTCGATTTTATCTCTATGCCAGAAGATGTATATGGTACATCAAAACTACCTGTAGATTTTTTATTGAGTGACTATGGATACATCCTTTTAGGAACGACTTTCATTATTTTACTCTCTTCACTTTACCCAGCAAAAAAAGCCTCACAGACCGATCCACTTACTGTCTTAAGAAATGAGTAAACCCAAAGGGATTACTTCTCTTTTTCGTGTGTAGAGAAAAGATGCTTTGGTGATTCAAACGTTCTTTGAATTAACTTCAAAGGGTAAGAGAGTATATCTTTTGCTGCAGAGACCTCAACTTCTGGTTTATCAAAAGAGCCTTTTATAGTTAAGCCCAAGGTTGCACTCTTATCTTCACCTACCAAAATATAGCCTACCAAAGGAATACTACCTATAAAATCACCCAAGGCACGTGCCACTTGAATACCCAACTCTATGTGCAAGGTTTTCTCCTTAAGATTTAATTCTCCTTTACCTATAATTGTTGTAGATTTCCCACGTATATAAATGGAGTCAAAAATGATTTTTTCACTTTTTAACATTCTGTAATTGATGATACCTAACTCAATTTCAAACCCTTTAGTAGAATATCCTGGGTCTTGAAAGGTTGCCAATGCTGGCAGAGTATTAAGAAATGCTAGTGTATTGCTGTAGGCTTTAAAATCTTTCATCACCCCACCTTCTATCATTATCTTACCTTTCATTACTTTTTTCGGATCTCCTTTTTTAGTAATGGAATATCTACCATTTTTTAAACCTTTAAAATGAATAAGCGAATGCAAGGCTCTATCTTTAATGCGTGAGGCTTCTAAGGTTATTTCATCTTTTATTTTAGTAAATGTTACCCTATCATTATCAATACTACCCTTTGCTTTTACATCACCATTTGGAAATATTTCTACATCATAATTATCAGTCACTAAAAGATATTGACCATACTTCACATAACTATTTTTTCCTAAAAGAACTAACTTTTCACTCTGTTTCTTAGTAGTAGAACTCTTTTGTTCTAAAAACTTTTTCAAATCTATATGGATGCCATTGAGTTCAAAACGTGATTTACGTTTGTTGTAAAATACTTTTTTTCCAAAGGCATGAAAGGTGACATTATTGGCAGAAGCTTTTCCATAAAACGGTACCCATAAAGCACAACTATTTGGCTTGACATACAACACACAATTACTTCGTTTAATGTTACCCTTAAAAAAGTAGGTTTTAAAATCTGAGGTTTCTAATGTTGCGCTTCCCCCCTCTTTGACAGGTATCATATCACTTAAATAGTTTTGTATTTTATACAAATTTGAGAGCTTAAGTGTGGCTTTTTTATTTTTGTATTCAAACTTTGCATTTAAAGAGGGAACATCTACTTTAATCCATTTTTTATAAGACAAGGTAAAAGGTATTTTTTTATTTTTTAGTGCAAAGATAGGTTTTTTCTGATTTCCTATGCGTATAGACTTTGCATTAAACTTGGCTTGCAGTTCTCTTTTTTTAAGATTAAGTGTACCCCCTAGTATCCCCTCATAATTTTCATGCTTTAAGACAATATCATTAAGCTTAATCATCCCCTCTTCATAATGAAGATTTCCACTCTCTATGGGAAGTAATACCTTTTGTATTTCTACTTCTCCTTGATGAAATTCTACATCTGTTGTTACATGAAGATGAGATTTCTTAAGTCCTAAATCAATATCTACAAAGGCAAAAACCGTTCCACTTTTTTGTAAAATAGGCATAGTGATATGATAAGCTTCAAGCAGTGTTTTTACTTTTTTATCAAATTGGCTTCTTATTTTCAAGTTAAGTTTTAAGGTGGTATTTTCATCCCTTAACTTCACAATAGAAACACTACTACCATTGAGATCTTTACCAAGATAACGGGGATCTTTTAAATCAAAATAAAGTCCCTCTTTATCGGTATATTGAAGTAAAAATTGAGGGGCTAAAATTGGTGGTAACTTTTCATTAAAGTAAATCTTCACCTCTTGAAACAAAATCTCCCCTTTAAGGGCTTGCATGTTGAGTTTAAACACACCCTCAACTAGTTCACCTTCCCCTTTTAAGTAATGGAGTTTATACTGTTTGGCTTGCACTTTATCTACAATCCATGCTTTTACCGTAGGATGGAGTGAAAATTGGTCGATAATTGAACGCAAATCACTAAAAGTATCACTCTGTATTAAAAAAGAGATTTTATCTCTGTTTTTTTCTACTTTTAACGTACCTATTATCTTTTTAAATGCATATTTTGCCTCTATATTCAGTAGATTTTTTTTAAGATAATAGGTAAAATTACCCTTAAGTGTGACGTTCTTTTCTTTAAGATAAAGCATAGGTATTTCTCCCTTTATCACACTCCCCTCACGATGAATCTTCCCTCGTATTAAATACTCTTTTGTACTCAACTGTAAAATATTATCTTTAAAATATATCTCAAGTTCATTGTTGTTAAAGTCAATTTCTTTCAAATGAATTAGCTCAAAAAAAGTCAGTAGGTATTTCACACGGTTGAAGGTTTGATCTACACTACCAAATGAAGGGCTTTTTTTCGATTTTGGTATATAAATTTTTTGGGCTTTGAGTATGAGTTTTTTATCAAGTTTTATGTATAATCCATCTACTTGATAGTTAAAAATATTAAATCTATCAACCTTGACTCCTATAGAAAGCCAAGTCAAAATTACCATAAAAAGGAAAAGCATAAAAATGAAAATATTACGCATCAGCACACTCGTTGATTTTCTTGAAAATAGCATACTCATTTTACTCATTGCATTTACCTTCTATATTTCACTTCCTATTAAAACAACAAAAACACTTTTTGTGCCTAAAGGCTCTATTCATACTATTATATCAAAATTGCATAAACAAGGGTATGACCTTAGCTTTATTGACAAATATATACTCTCTTTTATGGGTATACCAAAAACAGGATGGATTGCACTAGGGAGTCAAAAGATGCATAGGATTGATTTTCTTTATAAACTCACAAGTGCCAAAGCGATGATTCATAAAGTGACGCTTATTCCTGGAGAGACCAAAGAGATATTTTTAGCGACGTTAGCAAGCCAGCTTGATTTAAATAAAACAAAACTACATAAAGCCTATGATTACTATGCTCACTACCCAGAAGCAGGTATTTATGCCGATACCTACCACGTTCCCTATGGTATTGGAGAGAAACACTTGCTCTCTTTTTTAACCAAACTCTCTAACGAAAAGTACCGTTTAATTTCAGAAAAAGTTTATGGAACCTACAGTGAAATTAAATGGCTCAAAATCTTAACCATCGCCTCTATTGTTCAAAAAGAAGCAGCAAACAACAAAGAGATGCCTCTTGTTGCCTCAGTTATTGTCAATCGTCTGAAAAAAGGGATGCGCTTACAAATGGATGGTACGTTAAATTATGGAATTTATTCTCACATTAAAGTGACTCCTGAACGTATAAAGAGTGACCTTACTACCTTTAATACTTATAAACACAAAGGCTTACCTAGCTCTCCTATTGGTGCAGTAAGTATGGCTGCTATAAAGGCGGCGATGAAGCCTGCCTCTACGCCCTACCTTTACTTTATGAAAAATAAACAAGGTGTACATGACTTTAGTAAAAGCTACAAAGAGCATCGAAAAAATATTACAAAGTCAAAACACTAACGCCATAAGATTTGAACAATATTCAAAATAAACATACTAATAAACCCTACTTTATAGACCATCTTTTCATTGCGTTCTATAAAGGAGGTATTTTTATCAAAGTAGGGTTTTACTTTAAGTGGATTGCTTATCTCATAGTGCATTTGTGAGTAATGATGGTATCGTTGATCACAATTTGGCTCTAGCCCACGCAAAATAACCGACTCTAACCATTTTGGTATCTTGGTATTTAATTTCGTTGGCTCTTTTATTTTTTTATCAAAAGAGGGATTTTGAAAAGGCTCAATCTCTCCAAAAGGGAGTTGTTGAGTTAAAGCTTCATAAAGCGTTACACTCAGAGCATAAAGTTCTGTTTGCTCATTGACAGGGGCTTGTTTAAAGCGTTCGGGAGCTAAGTAAGAAGGTGTTCCTGCTCGTGTAACATCAGAGTAAGCTTCTGTAATGCTTCCAAAATCAACCATCTTAAACACTAGTTTCCCTTTACGCTCAGTTACCATAATATTTTCTGGTTTAATGTCCCCATGGACAAGGTCAAGACGGATCAAAAACTGTGACATCTTTAGCAAAAAGAGTGCCAATTCAACCGACATATCAACTGAAAGTGGTTTTTTTCGCGTGTACTCTTTAAGCGTTACTCCCTCAATAAATGCCATAATATAGTAACGATGTGTTCTATTTTTTGGTACCGCAGCTTTGGGAAAAAAACCTGCTTTAAGACGTTTAGCCATCCATACTTCTTTGACAAAAAAGTCCAATAGCACTTCATCTTCTACTGCTTCAAAAGGTACAAACTTTATCACATAGTGTTGTCCACGCTTTTGACAAAGCCATGTTCGTTCATTTTGAATCAAAGGTTTAATAAGTTGGTATCCATCGATTACCTCATTGACACAATACTTCTCTTGCACCTTTAAGTTGGTTTGCTTAAACTTTAAACGAGGATCTAACTCTTTGATTTCCAGTACCACAGCAGTGGTATCATCTGGAAGCTTATCTTCCATTTTTTTACTTGCTTTTTTCACTAATGTAGAAGCACCTAGTAAAAGTGTTTTAGAGAGTTCATCCTCATCTAAGACTGTATAGAGTCCATCTGAACAGAGCAAGATTTTATCTCCTGATGAGAGATTATTTTCAAAGTAGTAAGGACTTACCTCCTCTTCTAACCCCATAGCAGCCGTTAAAACATTTTCCATTCCCTCTTCATCCATGGCATGGTCAACTGAAAGTTGTGTCAAACTGTTATCTCTATGCAGATAAATACGACTATCACCTACATTTGCTCCATAGAGTCTGTCTCCTTCTACCACAACCAATGTTAGTGTTGTCACCAACTCTTCACGCTCATATTCTTCCATTGATTCAAGAAAAAGCAGACGATTGATATTTGCTATAAAATGCTTGATAGATTTTTCCATAGTCCATGATTTTGGTCTATTTTTTAAAGCTTGCACCAAAAAATGACATGTACGTTTTGCTGCTTCTGCACCTGCCATAGCTGACCCTACACCATCACATACTACTGCTACAGTAAGATTTTCTAGTACCTTAATCTCAAAAAAATCATCTCCTTTGAGTTGTGTACCTTTGGCCAAGGAGAACCCTGATGTTTCTATATTTTGCTTTGACATCTCTACCCTTTAACTATTTAATTCTATTATATCTTTTAAATAGACAATATTTTTTATTTTTTGCCTAAATTCTATACAACCTAAGGTTTGAATTGTAACAATACGTTAACAAACTTAATGTAAAATAAAATAGAAAAGTGCAAGGAAGAAGTAAATGAAAACTTATTTAATCTATACCATTGTCATGGCTACTGCCTATTTATTGAGTGGAATACTCTCTTTAAGTGTCTACAATGAAAACTCTCTCGTTACTATGTCAGCATTCTTTCCCGAAGGTTTTGCTTTAGCAGGTGCGTTACTCTATGGACGTCGTGTTCTTTTAGGCATCTTTATAGGGCAACTTCTCCTTGCCATCTATAGTCATTTTCCTCTTCAATCAGGCATAGGCATTGCATTTATCAATACGTTTGAAGCCTATATCGCATACAAACTCTTCTCGTATTTTAAATTAAACAGCCATATGCAAACACTCAAAGATCTCTTTGGTCTTTTCTTTTTAATTCTCTTTGTCTTGCAACCTATGAGTGCGTTCTTAGGAAACCTTATTCTCTATTTCGAACATATCACTACCGCAGATGAATTTATCCATAGTGCATTTTACTGGTGGATGGGTAATGCATTGGGGCAGATCTTACTTACACCTATTTTACTTTTACTCTACTACAACACCCATGAAATCAATATCAAGTCCATTATAGGCGTTATACTCTCTACCATATTTTTTAACTATCTTTTTCAAGTCTATCTGGATATCGATAATACTTCACTTTTACTTATTGTGACACTTCCTGCAACCATTTACCTTACTACCATTAATATTACCTATGCCTCCATCTCTTCAGTACTACTAGCGACAATCTCTTTGTTTTTTGCACAAAATAACATAGGTACATTTAGCCATGGTCCCTCTAACATTCACAATATATTGGACTTAAATTATTTTATGGCAAGCCATGTACTTTTGGTATTATTGGTTGGTATTTTATTTAAAGAGAAGAAAAATGCCATCCATACACTCAAGTCAATGGCACACTACGATTACCTCACAGGCTTACCAAATAGACATCTCTTACGTCAATCTATTCACAATAGCCTTTATATCTCACGGGTAGAAAAAGAAGCCAGTGCCATCTGTTTTCTTGACTTTGATGGATTTAAACCAATCAATGACACGCTTGGGCATCATATAGGCGATGAAGTATTAAAAGAAGCGGTAGAGAGAATCAATACATGTATTACCGATGACGATGCTTTTTTACGCATAGGTGGAGATGAATTCTTACTCATATACAATCACATCACATCAAAAAATAGTATTGAGAAGAAACTTAGGCATCTTCTTTCCTCCATCAGAGAACCTATGCATATTGAATCACATCAAATAGAGATTACGTTAAGTATAGGTGTAGCACTATGTCCAGCACATGGGACTACTGTTGAAGAGTTGATGAGTAAAGCGGATGCAGCCATGTATGTTGCAAAAAGAAATGGTAAAGACCAATTCCATTTTGCATAAACACTTTTTATGTTAGCTTTTTCTGCTCTACAAGAACTTCTCTTAGCTGTTTAGCTGAAAGTGGTTTATAGTAGTAGTACCCTTGCACATATCTACACCCTTCTTCTAACAAATAGTCCACTTGCTCTTTGGTTTCAATACCTTCTGCTAAGACTCTGATATTCATATTGTTCGCTAATGCCATAATGGTTTTAAACATCACTGCTGCATCATAACTAAAAGGTAAGTCATCTACAAAAATTTTATCTATTTTGAGTTTATCAAAAGGAAGATGCTTAAGTTTTGCTAATGAGGAATAACCTGTACCAAAATCATCAATCGCAATATCTATTTTTTTCTCTCTGAGTGATTCAAGACGAGAAATGACCTTATCAGGGTATTTCATAATTTCTGTTTCAGTGATTTCTAGTTCAAGCTTCTCTGGGTTAAAATGTAAACGAGAGATGACCTTATTTAATCTTCTTTCCCATTTGTCATTCTCAATTTGTGACATGGCAACATTGAGTGATAATTTTCCACTAAAGAGCCCTTGAGCATGAAAACTTCCTATCTCTTTCATCGCTTGGTTCATAACCCATTTGTCTAGCCTACCTAGTAAATTTGCTTTTTCAATTTTGTGTAAAAAATGAATAGGAGTAAGGAAGCCCTCTGTAGGATGATTCCAGCGAATCAATGCCTCTACACCAATAAGACGATTGGTAGTAATATCTACTTGTGGTTGGTAATAGACTTCAAACTCTTTGTTTTGAATGGCTTGTCTAAACTCTTTTGCTACTCTAACTTGTGCCAAAGCTTTTTGTGTCAATTCACTGCTATAGTATTGACATTGATTCCTCCCTAACTCTTTCGCTTCATACAATGCACTATCTGCATACTTTAATAAGAGTTTGACATCATCTGTATCTTTAGGATAAATAGCCACACCAATACTTGCACTGCTATAGAGATGATGCATATCTAAAATAATCTCTTCTCTAATACTTCCTAATATTTTTTCAATTTGAGAAGTAAGCATCTTTTCATCAATATCACGCAATAAAATAATAAACTCATCTCCACCTATTCTCGCTACCAAATCGTTGGAACGTATAGATTTTTCAATTCTTTTTGCGGTTAAAATAATAAGGCGATCACCTATCTCATGCCCTAAAGAGTCATTGACCACTTTAAGTCCATCCAAATCAAAAAAGAGCAATGCAAATTTCTGCTTCTCTTTTTTGGCAACAACGACCTCTTTTTCTATGGCTTCTAAGATAAATTTACGGTTTGGTAAACCTGTTAACTCATCATGATGTGCCTTATAGTAAAGCATGTCACGTTGATCCATAAGTTCTAGTTCAAGTGCTTTTCGTTGAGAGACATCCCGAAAAACAACATAGAGTAGTTTTTCATCATCAAGGGTAATTTGGGTAAACATAACCTCTGCCCAGAAAAATGTACCATCTAGTGCACGACAGTCTATCTCAGATAAATAGTGTTTAGTATCTGCTTCATCCATATGTTTAATAATATTCGTAATCATATCAGACCCACCCGATGTTGCAAAAATATGGTCTAACGATTGTTCTAAGAAAACTTCTTTGTCTTCTTTACATTTAAACAAAGAGAGTATTTTTAAATTACACTCTACGAGTCTATTCTCTTTAATAATAACAATACCATCTCCTGAGTATTCAAAGAGTTGTTCAAAACGTGCATTGGTTTCTGCAAAGACTTTTTGGTGCATCATATCTTTACTGGTTTTATTAAGTAGCTGAATAAGTGCATTGACTGAGTTGTATGCTATTTTTTCTTTTTTAGAAAGGATTTCTGTATCTATTTTTTGTATAAAATTAGTCTCTTCTGTAAGCCCTACAACAGTCAAGGTTTGATTCAGTAATTTATTTTCATTATGAAAGAAAAACTCACCATAAGTAAAAAACCCTGCCATAGGTGCCAAGGCTTGTAGAGGTGCTAGTTCTTTGTTAATATTGTTTCCAATAAAATGCCTACGTGCCATACACGAATAGACAAATATAGCCTCAGGAGCAAAAGAGAGCATGCGGTTAGGAATGGTATGTGAGTTGTTCATGATTTCATCAGAATCTCCATAGCCAAAATAGACTTTTTCTCCCTCGTACATATTTCCTGCAAACGTTAAAGAACCATCATCATGCCGTGCAACTACCGCACGAGCCACATCAATACCATCACGATAATTAATAAGAGGAAATTCAATCCCAATTGCAGGTAATCTATCTGAAACTGCATCACCCAAATACTCTTTATAGGTATCTACCGCACTTTTACCATCTATTTCGTAGACACGGTTTTCATCACATTTGGTAATTTCTAATTCACGCCCTACTTTTTGCCAGTTGTAATTGTAGTCATTAAATATTTTTAGGCGTGTACTATGAAGGGCTACGGCGACTACACCATGTGAGAGTATTGTATCTTTGTTAAAAATAAAGGTCGTATCAAATGCAGAATAATCACCCGCCATACCCCCTGCTACCTTTATCTCAGGATTTACAGCATTTACACCTTCAAGCAATATTTCACCATTGGTTTGTAAGCCATCTGAAAACATTAGTAAAAGTTTTGTATCCTCTTTCAGCAATTCATTGGCTACAGTTTTGCCCATCTCAAAGCTATCTGAAATCCCTTCTATTAAGAGGGTTTCTAACTGTGTAAATTCAAAAAATGTAAAATGTAAAATAGTTTGATGTAAAAGCACTTCACCATTAGCAATCTCACCATCAGTTGTCGCACCAATGATGACCGCATGAGGGAAGAGTGAACGAAGAGACTGAAGCACTTGCCCAATGGCATCAGGATCAATCAACGCAGTAAAAACTTGTATGAGTAAAGCCTTATGCTCTACTTCTAAATTTTGATCTTTTATATAGTTTACTAGATTACTATAGTCTGTGAATGTATGCACATAACTTTTCACTCGAATTCTCCTCTTCCCAACGTATGCTTTTCTCTTATCCTTACGTAAATTTTATCGAATAAAACTTAAAGATAGACGTTTAAAAGAAGGACTAAATCATCCCTCCTGCTTTGGCACCCCAAGTGGTTCTCCATCTTGTTTTTACAAAGCTAAGTCCTACTAACGCCACAACTACCACAGCTGCAAAAATTAAAAAACCAACCATGTATCCATCATATGCCCCTTTAGACCACCCTAAAGTCTTGATGAGTGCTGTACCACCAAGCCCTCCAGCACACCCTACGATACCTGTCATAATCCCAATATCTTTACCAAATCTTTGAGGCACCAGTTGAAAAACAGAACCGTTTGCCATTCCAAGACTTGCCATAATCAAAAAGAGTACTAAAATAGCCACAAAGAAAGGCAAGTCAGCCACAGCAAGAAGTGTCACTAAAAGAGCCACTGCTCCATAAAAAAAGTAGAGTGCTTTTACCCCACCAATCTTGTCTGCAACCCCACCACCAACTGGGCGAAGTACTGCGCCAGCAAAGATGGTTAACGCACCAAAGTACCCAGCAATAACCTTCACATTTGGCTCATTAAAGACGCTCAAACCAAAGGCTGACATATCGGCTTGATAGGTGTTCATAAGGTAAACTTTCATGTACCCAGCAAACCCAACAAACCCGCCAAAACTAATGGCATAGAAGAGGTTAAACCACCATGTATCTTTGTCACGTAGAAGTTTGAGGTAGTCTGAGACTTTTTTTGGACGTGCCTTATAGACAGACTCAGGCGCATTCTTTGCTAAGAAAAGGTAGGCAATAAAAACCAAGATTGCCATTGCAGCTCCTACACCAAAGACATACTCCCAGCCCCATTTTTCTGCAATTTTAGGTGCAAACATAAAGTCAATAACTACCCCAATATTTCCAGCTCCTGCAATACCAAGCACCACTCCTTGAAGTTTAGGTGGGTACCACTGACCTGCTTGTGGAAGTGCCACGGCAAATGATGCTCCAGCAAACCCAAGCCCCAGTGCTACCATAAGCAATTGATTATAGGTAATTTCTGATCCTAAAGTAAATGCGGTGACTAACGATGCAATAACAACAGATTGTGCTAAAAGTGCGGTGGTTTTTGCTCCAAGTTTGTCTACACCAAACCCTAACACCACACGTAAGATAGCCCCAGACAAAATAGGTAATGAAAGCAAGGTTGCTTTCTCTCCTGCTGTCATAATATGCCCAGCAGCTGCAAGTGCCTCTGCTATCTCTGTAGAGAGGGGTCCTAACATCGTCCAAACCATAAAACTCATATCGAAATACAAAAAGGCCATAAACAACGTCGGTGCGTGTCCTTGTCCTTTAAGTGCTTTAAATCCTGCCATTATCAATCCTTTTTTTCTAAATATTAAGCGAAGTATACTCTAAAATAAGTACTTTATCTATTCTATAGTGATTAATTTTTAATCAACCATAAAAGCTATTGACGTGCCTATAGTCCATATTATTTAGATTAAATAATTTTAAATTGATTAATTTTTAATCAAGGTTTAGAGGATGAAAGATGCTTTATGAGCTATACTTGCATTAATTCATTTAGTAAAGAGAAAAGCATGACAATTTTAAAAAAAGCCTTAGAAGCAAGAAGTAAAAAAATCAACAAAGTAGAAACAACCAAAGCGATTAAAGACCCTATGGAAGTGTATGACAAACTTGAAGCCATTGCTGAAGCTGGCTATGAGGGTCTTAGCAAAGAGGACAGTAGCTACTTTTTAAAATGTTTTGGACTCTTTGACAAGGGCGAAGACTTTATGTTGCGTGTACGTGTACCAGCAGGACAACTGAGCCAACGCCAAGCTCAGCGCATTGGTGAAGTGGCACAAAAGTATGCCAACGACTACATTGACCTCTCTACACGTATGCAGATAGTCCTACGCTATATACAGATTGAAAATATTGCTAAAGTCCTAAATGCTTTAAAAGAGGTAGGGCTTACTACCTTTCAAACTGCAGCAGACAACACCCGTAATACTGTAGCAGACCCTCTTGATGGGTTGGCGTATGACAGCATCATTCCAACACAACCTATTGTAGAGTCTTTAGAGCAGATGCTCATTAAAAACCCTGAGTGGCTCTCTACTTTACCACGCAAGTTTAACACTGGTATTTTGGGATCACTCTCTAACTCTTGTAACATTTTTGGACACGACTGCTGTTTTGTCTTGGCTCAAAAAGAGGGTATGTTTGGTTTCAATGTCTATTTGGGTGCGAGGGTTGGCGTACAAGCAAAAGATGCCAATGTCTTCTTAACCCAAGAGGAGGTTTTGCCTTTTTATGAAGCCTTACTCACAATTTTTAAAACCTATGGCTACCGTGATAACCGCAACAAAAACCGCTTACACTTCTTGCTACAAGATGTAGGCATGGTAAACCTCATTGCCGCAGTAGAAAAAGAGGCAAACCAATGCTTTAAAAGTGCAGGTATTACCATGGTACAGTCACAAGACATTGCTCTTGGCTCCAACAAAGTCTTAGGACGCAATGGTAAGATGAACCATAAGCTCATTGTCCCTTCTGGCATCTTTAGTGGTACTGACCTCATTTCTTGTGCTAACGAGGCTCAAACATTTGGCGATGGCAACCTAAGACTCACTTACGATCAAAATCTCTTTATTGTCAATGTACCACTTGAAGCGTCTGAAGCACTCCAAAAGAGTGAAGTTGTCACAAAGTATGAAACGTTCAATACCCCATACTTTGCCGACATGATTGCGTGTGCTGGTACACATACATGTAGTTTTGGTGTCATACCAAACAAACCAGATGCCATTGAGATGGCGCACTTTCTCAACTCAGAAATTGCCATAGACAATGCCGTCGTTCGTATGAACTGGTCGGCATGTCCAAAAGGGTGTGGCGTACATGGCATCGCAGACATTGGGTTTGAAGGGTGTAAAGCCAAAGATTCTGAAGGAAATCGTGTCGATGGCGTTCACATTTTCATAGGGGGCAAAATCACACGTGAAGCTAAAGAGGCACACACTTTACACAAAGCACTCCCTATTGATGAAGCAAAATATCATGTGAAGTACTTGCTAAAAACCTATGCTAATCATAAACTTAGAGCTGAAACCTATGAAGCGTTTGATGACAGATTTTTAAGTAAAAACTACAGCTTTCAAGCTTTAGCATTTTTTACAAAAATCAACTACATACTCAACGATGTACTAGATTTAGAGAAAGAGTTTACACTCAGTGCTGAACCTAAAAGTGGAAAAAGAGAAGAGTATGAACTCTTTACCTTTGGCTTGCAACTCTTCAAACTGCTTACGGGAGAAAAACGCTTTGACTCCGTACTAGGGCTCAATGCCAATATGCTTAAACCAACCAGCATTAAAAGAGACACAGTGAGCAGACTTAACCCAAAAGTACCAGCAAAATTAAGTGAAATCATCTACAATATGACCCATGAAAATAAAAATGAACGTGCAGCTGTTTTTTCTGAATTGCTTGTTGCACTCAAGGAGATATAGATGCCCGTAGAACCCTTAACCAAAAATACCCCACTAGCAGACTTTTTAAACCACAAAACCAACACAGGTATGCAGTGTGGAAACTACACCATTGACCTGCCTGAACTTAAAGAGGGGGAGCAGTACCGTTTTCACTTTGATGCGACTGCGTGTGTGGGGTGTCACTGTTGTGAAGTGGCGTGTAATGAACAAAATGCTAACCCAGATGAGATTAAGTGGCGACGTGTCGGAGAGATGGAGATGGGAAGTTTCCCAGACACCCTCCAACTCTTCAACTCTATGAGCTGTAACCACTGTTTGG